>ENA-OQVM01000261-OQVM01000261.1-marine-metagenome-genome-assembly--contig:-NODE-261-length-87696-cov-50.026467_pt1 | contig 87696 bp, 77 predicted proteins | sample MGYA00237776_ERZ505498 | MGnify/ENA primary metagenome ERZ505498 (study PRJEB26159, sample SAMN06265151) | marine metagenome | isolation source: Helgoland LTER site | place: Germany:Helgoland, sampling... | reverse complement strand
TCAACATCTGGTAGCGCTTTAGCAACAACATTTCTGGCAGCGATAAGCCTATCAAAATCAATGCCTGTTTTTAGCCCCATGGCCTCTAGCAAGAAAACCAGATCCTCAGTAACTATATTACCGCTGGCACCTGGCGCTGCGGGACATCCACCAATACCACCCATTGATGAGTCGATGGTGGTTATGCCTACTTCTACCGCAGCTAGGACATTTGCTAGTCCTTGCCCACGGGTATTGTGCAGATGAATCCCTGTTAGATGTTCTCGACCAATAGCACTCCACACCTTGCCTATTAAACGCTTAACCTGCACAGGATTGGCATATCCAGTCGTATCAGAAAGGCCCACTTCATTGCATCCTGCCTCCATTAAGGCAACTGCTAATTCCTCTACTCGATCTTCTGAAACACGGCCTTCTATGGTGCAGCCGAAGGCAGTTGAAAGCGCACCTTCAATGGTAGGCCTTTTCTTAATAGGCAACTGCCTAATGAGCTCGACTATGCTTTTCACTTCGTCTAGCATCTGTACATGGGTTCGATTAACATTGCGCAGGCTGTGAGTCTCACTCACTGATATGGGGATGGTAAGCTTGTGGACCCCTGCCATTATTGCTTGCTCAGCCCCCTTTAAATTTGGTACTAAAACGGCCACTTTTAGGCCTTCAATAGTTCTGGCATACTGAGCGACTTCCATCATGTCCGCAAATTGTGGGAATATCCGTGCTGGAACAAACGATCCAACTTCTATTTCTGGAACGCCCGCTAAAGCCAAGGCTTTAATCCAGCGCTTTTTAGCCTCAGTAGGCATAATTTGACTGATACTTTGCAAGCCATCTCGCGGGCCAACTTCACTCACCTCGATGTCGATACCTGTCATATTGCTTTTCCTTTTTTAAGCACTTTTATTTCACTAGTCGTCAAACCAAGTTCACCCAGAATCTCATCGGTATGCTCCCCAAGCATTGGAGGAGGGGTATCTACGGAGGGTGTTTTTCCATCAAGTTTTATCCCCGTACGAGTCACTCGAATATCTCGATTTACGCCTGGCACGTCAGTGTAAGTAGCAACCATGCCCCGCTCTGCAATCTGTGGCTGTGCTAGCGCTTCTGCCACCGTTAAAATAGGGCCACAGGGCACTCCTACTTTATTAAGCAACACAGTCCACTCATCTGTAGTACCGTTCATAAGGGCTACATTGAGACACTCAGAAAGTTCACCGCGGTTTTCTAGACGTGCCTGCCGAGTCGCAAATTTAGGGTTTTCAAGTAACTCGTTTACACCTAACACCTCACAGGTTGCTTCAAACTGTTCCTGTTTATTGGCAGCAATGTTGATGAGTCCAGAACCAGTTCTAAAAGTCCCCGACGGACTACCCGTAAAATTTTCATTACCCATTGGTTGAGGTTGTTGATTTGCGTTGAAGTAATTTGAAATCGCAAAACCCATGGTGCTCATCACAGATTCCAGCATTGAAACGTCGATAAAGGTTCCGCGCTTACCATCTTTTTTTGCCAGTGCTGCTGAAATCGCAAAGGCTGCCGTCATTCCACCAATGGTGTCTGCTATGGGAAAACCAACCCTTAAAGGCGCTGTTTCTGCATCACCAGTGATGCTCATAGTGCCCGACATGCCTTGAATGATTTGATCATATGCTGGCCGACTCTTCAGCGGACCTTCCTGACCAAAGCCAGATATTGCGCAATAAACTAAATCTGCGTTTAGTTCTTTAAGTGCGTCATATCCAACACCAAGACGATCCATCACGCCTGGTCTAAAATTCTCAACGATCACATCAGCGGTTTTAACAAGACGTTTAAATACAGCAACGCCCTCCGCCGATTTAAGATTAATGGTAATGGAGCGTTTACCCGAGTTTTGAGCAAGAAAAGTAGCCCCCATGAGTTTTTGATTAAGCTCAACATCTAAGCCTAATTGCCTGGCTAAATCGCCTCTATTGGGCACTTCAATCTTGATCACCTCGGCCCCAAGGTGGGCGAGTTGACAGCCGCAGAATGGCCCAGACAGAACGTTTGAGAGATCAAGTACACGATAGCCCTCTAAAGGTTTCATGAGCCCTCCTTTTTAGGCTTTAAGCGCTCACCATAGTTTGCATGAACAACTTTGCTATTGGTAAAAAACTCACGGCAATGACTACCCTTTTCAGGGGGGCCATATGATGAATTTTTACGCCCAGTAAATGGTGCATGAAAATCCATACCCGCAGTTGGAAGGTTAATCTGCACCATTCCTGCCTGTACATTGGTGGTAAAATGATCAATTATTTTGCGGTCATTGGAAACAATACCAGCTGACAAACCAAAATCGGAGTCGTTAGCTACCAACAGTGCTTCATCATAGTTACTGACAGATATGACTGAAGCAATTGGCCCAAATACCTCCTCACGACAAATTTGCATCTCGCGCGTAGCATGAGTAAAAAGAGCTGGCGATAGATACCACCCTGGCGTTGGCCGTTTAAGTTCTTCTCCACCTGTTAGAAGCCTAGCACCCTCGATCTTAGCGGTGCGGAGGTAGTCGAGGTTATTGTTCAACTGCGCCTCACTCACGACAGGGCCTATTTCTGTATCTGGATTACGGGCATCCCCAATTCTTAAACCTTGCATACGATGTAACATCGCAGCCACGAAAGCGTCATGAATGCCCTCAGTTACAATCAGACGAGATGACGCGGTGCATCGCTGGCCAGTTGAATAGAAAGAGCCATTAATGGCAAATTCAACAGCACTTTCAAGATCAGCATCATCAAGCACTATGAGTGGGTTCTGACCACCCATCTCCAGCTGCATCTTACCTCCACGGGCAAATGTGGTCGCACCAATCTTGCGTCCAACAGCGGTGGATCCAGTAAAGGTGACTCCTGCCACATCTGCATGTTCAACAAGTGCTGCACCCACTTCTGTGCCTTGCCCCATGACAAGATTGAATACACCCTCTGGAAGACCTGCGCGCGAAATAATCTCTGCCAGCGCCCAAGCAGAACCTGACACCAATTCGGCGGGTTTGAAAACCACGGTGTTGCCATAGGCCAGCGCTGGAGCAATTTTCCAGGCTGGAATCGCCAACGGAAAATTCCAGGGTGTTATTGCCGCAACGACGCCGATTGGTTCACGTCTAACCTCAAGTGATATGCCTGGCCGAAGAGAACGATAACCCTCTGTCTCTGAGCGATAAACCTCTGCTGCAAAAAACTTAAACAGACTACCGGCTCGATGAGCCTCTGCTACCGCTTCTTTGAGTGTTTTGCCCTCTTCACGGGCTAGAAGATCACCTAACTCATGCTGACGTTGAATAATTTCTGATCCAATGGCATCGAGTATCTCAAATCTTTCGCCAGAGGTGCTGTTTGACCAAACTGGCATCGCAGTGGCTGCTGCTGACACCGCATCTTGCACGTCATTACTAGAGGCGATGGCGTATCTTGCGATGACATCATTGGTGTCTGATGGATTAATATTTTCCATATATTCCGCGCTAGGACGCCATTCACCAGCAATGAAGTTATGTTTTATTGGCTGCTTGTTGGCCGTTCGAATGGTCATAGTAATTGCTCCAAAACAGGTCGCCACCCAATATCCTCATGTCGATGATTATAGGTATTTAAGTAAAAAAATTGGCCCGCCTGATAACCACGGCAACAGCGAGCAGTTTCCCGATTTGCATAGGGTGTTGAAGTCCAGCTCACCGCTCCAATCCAATTCCACAATTGATTATGGGGTGCTTGAAGCACCTTATCACTTAGCACTCCAGACCGATCATTAGGTGTTAGTGTTGGCAAGCCCTCTACTGGCTCTGCTCCTGAGACAAAACAATCCCACTCGTTATCAGTTGGATGGCCACCACTGAGTCCATCAGTGCCAAGCTGATAATCATTGCCTCCAGTCATCAATCGGCATGTGTACTTTGTTCCATCAATCACCACCTCAGCACCCTCTACATATCCTGCGTCAAATAAATCTTGCCAACTAACCCGAACAAGAATCATGCGATCACAAATATAAAGTCGACGAGTACTGTCTTCGATAACAATCCAGTTTAAAGTGTTATTAGGGTGGGCGGGAGTATCTCCCAAGTGCCAACGGCTCCAGTCTGGAGCAGGTTCAAACTCAGAAATATTACCGAGCTCCATACCTTTATAAGGCACTGGTAGTATAGAAAAATCAGTGACCCAGGGGCGCGATGGACGAGGTTGGGGTGCGCCGTCATGATAGAGTGCACCAAAAGATTTAATACCTTTAAATGTATTCATAATTAATTTGATTTACTAGTGTGAAACATATGTTTGCGAAGCGTGCGTAAGAGCAAATGTGCAGCCATTTGTTGGGTGCGTCCTGAAGGATCAAGCGGGGGGCAAGTCTCTACAATATCTAGCCCATCAAACGGTGCCTCCGAAAGAATATCTAGCATTTGGCAATATTGTCTTGGCGTAATTCCACTATGAACAACAGAACCTGTTCCAGGTAAATAACCGGCATCCATAGCATCAATGCAAAGCGAAACATAAAGGCTTTCGCACCCTCTTGTGGCATGCTTAATAGCCAGCTCCATGACTTTGGCAGCCCCAAGGCGATGCACATCTTGGGAAGAGAAAACCTTTCCTCCCATGCTTTTAATCAGCTCATACTCACCTCCATCAATCCAGCCTGATATGCCAATCCAAACCATATTGGGCTGAATAATATTAGAGAACTCAGAAATGCGTCGACCATTAGTGGCATGATTATGAGCGCCCCATGCGCCCAGGCGATTGGTGAAATCTAGGTGCCCATCAACCTGTATATAGCCAAACTTTCGATTTGGATCTCGATCTGAAAGGCCTCGTGAATACCCAAGGCATGCAGGATAACCATTATAATGATCTCCACCTAGCCCAAGAGGTATACCACCACCTGCTGTAATTGCTCGTGTCATTAAGGCAATAGACTCAGTGGTATCTTCCACACAATCTGGAAAAATATCAGCATCACCACAATCAACAATCCATTGATCTTGACGTTTTCGAAGCACATTTTTCAAAATAGGATCAAAAAATTCAGCTTCCTCATGCGAAATAGATTTTAATATTTCAGTAGTAGCCACTCTGAGTGCCTCTGGGCCAAAGCGAGTTCCAACCCGGCTAGAATGTGTCCAGTCAGATGGCATCCCCACAACCCCAAGCACCCCAGGCTGAACTTCTTCGGGAGATCCAAGTGGTGCACTAAAAAGAGAGTGGGCAACAGGGTTCATTTTTGGAAAATTTGACATAAGTTAGAGTTTGCCCCTTTTTTTAATTATCATTTGAGTTGACATCATTCATAAGGCCAAGACGCGAACAGATGTATCCAACGAGTGCAGTAACAATTAATCGTTGACCCGTTTTAACGACGCTTAGCCCGTTTATGGTAGGGTTATGGCCCGTTAAAATTAGGGTAGCTATCGGTGCGCTAGCCAGTGCCACTAAAACTCGCCTTAACAACTTTAGGCTCATTCCGTTAAATACGGGTTGGTCAGACATCCCATGAAGTTCTGAAGATACCGACGATATATCTAGGTTAATAATCACGGGTACATCTCGGTTCGATAAGGTGTGGCTTAAATCAGTAATCGCCTTAGAGCTCATGTCTTTAAGTTGGCTTGATGAAAGTATTTTTGCACCCGCACCTGAAAGCTCCATTAAAAATTCTACAGATGGATGCTCAGCGGGGGCCAGAATGCAAGTATCTGCCAACTTGACTGCGCCACTTGCCAAGAGAGAATGAAGCGGTGAAGAAGCCTGATGATCCAGCTTTGTATCCGAAGTTCCCGGAGTCTTTCCGCCAATTTGTATGTAAGCAACAGACTTTCCATTGGCAATAGCTCTGGAAACAGGGGCAATAATGCTACTGTCTCCACCCAGAACAATACTCGTGGCATTGCGATTATAAACTTGCGCAATAGTATGGTTGATAAGCTCTTCAGCTTTCGATCTGGTTTGGCCTAAAACTGGAATATCTCCAAGATCAAATAAGCGCTCATTGATTGATGACGTATCAAACACCTCTTGCTCGTCAATATTGATGGGATTACTAAATTGCGGGTTAGCATACCAACCAAAATAAACTGACGTTTCTCTGATTGATAAGGGCGAGAAACGGGCGCCAGATTGAAGGTTTTTACTCCCTTCAATGGGCACACCAATAACGGCTAATGTTCCTGCTGATAAGTCTTCAATCTTTGCCCTTACTGATCTCATAAAAGATAGATGGCCCGCCATGCGAGGTAATGGAGCATTTCTCAACGGCATAGGGCGCTCTCCTGAGACATTGTTTCAATCACACTTTTTACAATTTCGGCAACAGTGACACTAGCAGCGCTGCCAGAGATATCTAGGTCTGGAATATATCCAGTCACGTCGGCACCGATAATGGGTAGTTTTCCTAATTCAAGGATGAGTGCATTTAACTGCTTTGGTGTCAGTCCAGTTCCAGTGTATGCAGAGTTAGAACGAATGGACGGCAAGGCGAGAACATCGATATCTACACTAAGATAAAAACTAACATTTTTGTCTGGCAAGCCCTTTAGTATTTGTTCCGTTAGCCCGCTTAATGATGTTGACAGTTGTTGCGCTGAACGAACAAAACTACCAGCTAAATACTCAAATTCCTCTAGGGGGTTTGAATCGCTTACCCCTAAAAGCGTAATTGATTTTGAGCCACCACAGTGTTCGCCAAGTTGTCGTGTTGCACATGAACGACTCAGCGGGTTTTTTTGTGGATTTAAGATTTCTGCTGCATCCAAATTGCGTGAAATTCGGATAATGTTCAAATCATGATCTGGCCTTGCCTTTAATTGGCCAGAAACTAAGGCAGGAATAAGACTATAGTCTCCACCCAATGTCAGAAGTTTAGCGCCGGTTTGGTGAATTCTAAAACTTTGTTCTTTAAGAATTGATAGGGTTTTCTGAGGTTCAATAGGAAAAATATTGAGTTCGCCAACATCAATAGTATTATTAGCAGGAGCAATATTTGGTCTGTGGGTTAGCACAGGTAATGAGGCATACCTTAATTGCCGAGCAGCATATCTGGCGCCTGGCTCTCCTTCCGAAAAATGATCACAGAAGAGTCCTGCAACCGCTATTTTTCCTTCTGAAAGATCTTCAATATCACCAATAGGGGCGCCAAAAAAAGAGGGCACTGACAGCATTGAAACCGGCAAATCTGCAGAACTCATAAGGACATTTCCTCAAACAGCCGTTCACCCAGTACTGCTAGAAGCGCCTGCGCAGTGGCATATTGCGAATGGCCTCGAGCATCCAGTAAAGGGGCCACATTGGTTACACCAATGCCTACTAACTGTGATGCTACATTAGCTTTAGAAAGAATATCTGTAAGTTGTAATGGCGTTAGGCCACCTACATTAAGCCCTGGCGTCCCAGCTGCATAACCAGTATCCAAAACTCCAGCATCTATGACACATAAGATGTGTTTGTTTTGGAGGCCAAATTGTTGGATTGCATTAACAGCAACCTCTACACCTTGCTCATGAATAATTTCAGCAGCAATGACATTGCCCTGAATGTCTTCTATCCCTTTCCAGTTTTCATAAGGTTGAATACCATTAGCACCAATAACAAGCAGCGGATAGTTTTCAGGGTTAGTCCTAACCGTCATAAGTGATGACAGCGTTTTAGAGGCCAAACCATTGACTCTTGGTATATCCAATCGGTTTGATATAACGAGCAGCCCAAATTCACTAGTGGAGCTTTGCAGTCCAGCAATCAATCCCTCTAGAATGTGTCCGTCCCCTCCCAAAAGAACGGGCAATCCACCCTGCTCATGCACCCCCGCAGTGACCTGTTCAACTTGTTTTAAAGTATCTATTGTGACTTCAGTACAGTCAGCAAGGTCGCCTAAATCAAGGCCAATAACTTCACTTCTAAAGCGGGTAGCCTTTCCTGAATCAAGTGAGACAACTGTTTTGGATGGCGAGTTAAAATAACAACCCAAAGCACCTATTGTCGCGCGTCGTAGAGCCTTAGGGCCATTTGAACAGCCACTTCGTCGAGGTAAAGTGGAATCAGCAGGTACACCAAAAACAACAATACTGCCTTGAGAAACTTCTTCTATATTGGTTTCAGAAAATCCAGCATATGTGGTGCTAGCGGTTGTAGATTCACTCATAAGCTTAGTCATTAAATTTCAACCCAATAGTGAATAGCTGGAAAAAATATTCTTGATAACTTTTGGGAAATCATAATTGTTCCTTATTTTTTTGATTTCTATTAAAAATAGAAATCATAACTAAAGCGCTGATAGAGACAAAAATTAAGCAAGTTGATATTGCAGCAATTGTTGGATCAAGCTGATCACGCAATGAGTTAAACATGCGGCGAGTAATCGTAGCGTTGTCCCCACCCGAGACCAGCATCGAAATCACAACCTCGTCCAACGAGGTGATGAAGGCCAAAAAGGCCCCTGTCTGAATCGAAAATTTGACTTGCGGTACAGTGATTGTCCACAAGGCGTATGCTCTGGAAGCACCTAGACTGCGTGCAGCCAGTTCCTGATCGAAATCATAGTTCTGTAAACCCGACATCACGGTCACAATCACAAAAGGCAACGCCAGCGCCGTATGGGCGATCACAATTCCGGTAAGCGTATAATTGAGTCCCAGCTTGGCATAAAGGCTAAATACACCTACAGCAATCAGGATCACCGGTACAACAATGGGCATAATTACAAGGATCTGTGCAATATTACGGATCCGTGGGGCAGAACAATGTAGGCCATAAGCACAAAGTGAGCCTAAAGGTGTCGCAATCGCCGTGGTCATCACTGCCGCAATGAGTGACGTCTTGGTGGCGCTCATCCATTCTGGAGATGTGAAATAGGCTGCATACCAGCGAAACGAGAATGACGTTGGCGGGAACTCCAAAAATGAGGCCCCCGAAAACGACATTGGGATCACAATAAGTGTGGGTAGAATCAGAAAGAAAAGCACCGCGATGCCAACCACTGTTAGCCACAGCCCGTCTATTTTTCGTTGTCCAACTTGTTCCATTTCTAGTTCCTCAGCGCATGAATAGTTTGTCGAGGCCAAAGACACGGTTCATCAGCCAGATCATCACCAGTGCCAACAGCAGTAGGACAACGCCCAAAGCTGATGCTGCACCCCAATTGGAATAAATTGTTATGGTACTTTCTATGCGCTGGGCCAACATTTGTACCCGGCCACCGCCCAGCAAAGCGGGTGTAACGAAAAACCCAAGTGACAAGATGAAGACCAGCACGATGCCTGCGAAAAGGCCCGGTAGGGACATCGGAAAAAATACCCTCCAGAATGCCCCACGTGGGCTGGAGCCAAGCCCCACGGCAGCCCTAACTAAATCAGTGTCAATATTGCGCATGGTGGCATAGAGAGGCAAAATCAGAAACGGCAACATAATATGTACCATGCCAATGATTGATCCCGTAAGGTTGTGCGCGAGTTGTAGCGGCTCCTCAATTATACCAAGCGACATGAGCGACGAATTAATGATGCCATTACGCTGCAACAGAACTAGCCAGGCGTAGGTGCGCACCAGAACCGACGTCCAAAACGGAACCAACACGAAAATCATCAAAATAGCAGCCGTTCTGTCTTTCACCTTGGTCAACAAGTAACACAGCGGATAACCAAGAAGAATACAAATGACCGTCACAGCAATGCTGATCTGAAAGGTGACAACAAAGGTTCGACGATACAAAGCGCTTTCAAAAATACGAGCATAATTTTCTGTGCTCAACTCGCCCGCTGCATTATAAAATGAGAGCGAAGACAGCCAGAAAATCGGCAGAAATACGACAATTAAAATAGCAAGAACTGCAGGCATCGAAAGCCCCAAAAACGTCAAGCGTTCGCGGCGGTCTTCAGCTTTGAGTGTGCTAGCGTTGTGAAATGTTTTAGCTCCCGCATTGCCCTCAGAGATATTCATGACACATGTTCCGGTACGATGATCGTATCTTCTGGGTGCAGGGCCAGACCAATTTTCTCTCCCTTGGAAGGGAGCCCAGTCTGGCCAGCACGGTTAGCAGGTACGCGCACATTAATCATGCCCACACTGTTGTGTTCAACGATAACCAGCACGCTGTCACCCTGATAAATGATATCGTTGACCCGGCCAGAAAGGTCATTAGCTTCTTCAGGCACAGGGCCTGACATGACTTCCAGCAATTCAGGCCGGATCACTAAGCGATGCCCTCCACTGCCCGGGGCAATGGCTAAATCAGATTTCAGCACGCGCCCACCAAGTTGCGCCGTATCGTTGGCTACTGTCACCGGCAAGGAAATTGATTCCCCAATAAAGTCCGCCACAAAAAAACTATGAGGCTGACGATATAGTCGCTCAGGGGTATCGATCTGTTCGATGCGCCCATGATTGACTACCGCAATCCGGTCTGACATCGTCAGGGCTTCGCGCTGATCATGGGTCACATAAACAACGGTTGCATCTAATTTTTGATGAAGCGCCTTTAATTCAATCTGCATATGTTCGCGCAACTTTTTGTCAAGAGCAGATAAGGGTTCGTCCATGAGGATAATCTGTGGCTCAAATACCATCGCCCGGGCAAGGGCCACACGCTGCCTTTGGCCACCAGAGAGTTGGGTAATGCGCCGATCCCCATAACCACCAAGCTCTACAGTATCCAGCACCCGTTCGACACGCGTTTTTTGATCACTTTTGGAAACCCCACGAATTTTCAATGGATAGGCTACGTTTTCCGCCACCGTCATGAATGGAAACAGCGCATAGCTTTGAAAGACCATACCAAGGCCACGTTTGTGCGGCGGTGTCGCAATCATTTCTTGATCACCAAACCGGATCGACCCACCGTCAGGGCGCACAAAACCAGCGAGCGCCATCAGAAGTGTCGTCTTGCCTGAGCCTGATGGCCCAAGCAGGGTCAAGAACTCGCCAGCAGCAATATTTAGCGACACATCATCCAGCGCTTTGATTGGTCCATAGGCCTTGCAAAGGCTGGATATTTCGATGGGAAGAGATTGGGCGGTAGACGACATATGGGCTCCTAAACCTGACAAAAAAATTGGCGCAGTACAAATTGCACTACGCCAAAATAGATTACTACTATAGCTGGATTACTGCTGGATCAGGGTATCAAACTCTTCCGTTAGCTCACCCAACTGACCGATGTAAAAATTCGGATCGACCAGAAGTTGCTTGTCGTAGTTATTGGGGTGGGTGTTGACTAACAAAGCCTGCTCGCCCGAGATAATACCGGTATCAAACGCACCCGTATTTACAGGGCCTAGTGGCATCGTTACCGCCAGCCGCGCCTGCGCTTCAGCACTTAGCAATTCATTGATTAGACGCATCGCATTCTCAACATTTGGAGCACCTTTAGGCACTAACAAGCAATCAACGTCCATGGTACCGCCATCAAATGCATAAGCGACATCAATGCCAGATTTGATCACACTCTCCACACGGTTATGACCCATATGGATCACGTCCACTTCACCATCACGCAATAATTGTGCTGATTGCGAACCACCACGATACCAAACAGTGACTTCAGGTGCGATCTCTCCTAACTTGGCCCAAGCGCGTGCCATACCTTTATCTGTTGCCAAAGTGTCATAAACTTTTGCCATCGGCACACCATCAGCCATAAGGGCTGCCTCAAGGTTGTAGTTCACCTTGCCGTGCATGCCACGCTTACCGGGGAATTTTTCTAGATCCCAGAACTCTGCCCAGTTGGACGGACCATTGTCGCCAAAGGCATCCTTGCGATAGGCAATCACCTTGGTGAAGTTGATAAAGCCAATGTAGTTTTCGTGGATTAGTTCTTTGGGGATACCTGTTGTATCAACAATCGAATAATCAATTGGCTCAAGACTACCCTCACGACTAAGTGTTTCACACGAGGGTAAATCCTGCTCTGTTACATCCCAAGCAACAGCACCTGCTGTGATCTGTGCACGCACGTCTTGAATGCCGTTTGTCGTATCTTCCTTGACCGTTATATTTAGCTTGCTCGCTGCGGGTGCTAGCATTGATGAACGAATAGCATCCTGAAATGATCCACCCCATGATGCAAACGTCACACTATCTCCTGCTGCATTAGCAACATTGCCAACACCAATACCTAAGCCCATAGTAAGAGTTAAGGAAATAATTTTTGAATATTTTTTCATTTGTAAGCCCTTTATTTTATTTTAATTGCTTCATGACTTGAAACAAGCGTGTATTTCGCTCTATGAAACAATATTTCATTTTAGATATTTCCAATGAAAAGTCAAGCCTAAATTTAATAAAATGAAATTATGTTTCATTTTATATTACGTCTTTCTAAAATCATGTTAGAATTTTAGTAGGTTATAAATAGAGCTCTTCAATGATTGGATTTTCCCAAATGCCCAATAAAGAGCCTCTAAAAAGGATATGTAAATGACGAAGTCGACAGAAGGTTCCAAACCTATTAAAAGTGGGGTTGAGTCAGTGGAACGAGCTCTGCGTTTACTTGAGGCATTTAATATGGGGGATAACGGTCTGGCTCTTAAACAGCTTGCGCAAAGAACTGGCCTAGATAAAGCCACGATATTACGACTCAGTGTGTCACTTGAAAAGTTTGGTTACCTTACTCGTGATTATGAAGGTATTTTTCATCTTGGATCATCACTTTGGCGTCTTAGTTCAATTTACCGAGATAACCTTCAACTGGGAAATCTTATTCGACCAGCTCTGATTGCACTTGTTGAAAAAACAGAAGAAACTGCTGCATTTCACGTCTTGCGAGGCGATTCAGGTGTCGTTCTTTATTGCGAGAATTCTAAAAGACGGATGCGGTATCATATTGATGAAGGAGAAATAACTCCACTTAATGTGGGCTCTTCTGGAAAGGTTCTAGAGGCCTTTGTAAATCCTAAAACATCTCAGTCTAAAATAATTCAGAATCAGGGATACTACATTAGTCATGGCGAGCGTGACCCTGATATTGCAGGTATTACTGTGCCTATTTTGGGACGTGATCGTGAGCTTATTGGTGTAATCTCATTATCAGGGCTGACAAGTAGATTTACTGACGAGAATATTGAAAGCTTTCTAGAGGCTCTCATGTCTACCTCTAAACAAGTTTGCTTAGCTTTTGGAAGTAAGTAATATAATTTTAAATAGTTTTTATTTGCTATAAAGCCAACCGAGTTTTTCAATAATTTGAAGTGTTGTTTTGAAACTGGCAGTTTTAGTACCTTTAATGTAAATAGAAAGATTTCATTTTTGGTACGCAAATGGATACATATTCAGCTTAATAAATAACATTAGCCTTATGTCGCCTAGCATATAGATTTTAAGCAATTACTCTTAAAAGGAGTTTACCAACACAAAGTCAAACGTCCCCGTATGCTCTCGTAAAGGCTTAACACTCCGATATTCTTCACTTTGGTACCAACTTTTTGCATCTTCGATGCTGGGGAACTGAAAAATAACTGTACGATCTTTGTCATGTGATCCTTCCAAAACCTCACTCAAGCTACCCCCAAGCAAATAAGTGCCTTGGTAGCGCTCCAAAGAAGGCCCTGCAGCCTTTACATAATGTTCAAATGCATCCGCGTCTGTAAGCTTTGAGTGGACAATTAAAAAAGCTGGCATAGTGTTTTTCTCATGAGTTAATGGCCTTAGCCCTGTGCTTTGCAGATGTCATAACAAGGATCCATAGGCAAGAATAAGATTAAAATTACACAATTTTTCATTTAAAGTAAACGCGGATAAATGCATAACCTTGGCAGTAGTAGGCACTAAATAGCAAGTTCATGTTAAATAGGTCTCATTGGCGATTTGGACCATCTCGTCAAAAACACCAGGACCTGCTGCCACCACTCGGCCTCCATTTATAAGCATATCGTTAGCACTTTGATGTTCAACACAGCCGCCCGCCTCAGCGATCAAAAGCTGTCCTGCTAAACAATCCCATGCATTCATATGAGGTTCAGCGTAGCCAATCAAACGCCCTGCTGCCACATAAGATAACATCAATGCGCCGGATGCATTGCGATAAAATATGCCCCCACGATCCACTAACTTTTTAATATAAGATACTGTTAAATCCGTCGACGTGCGCCCATTCATGCCAATGCCTGTACTGCCAATACTCAAAGTCGTTGAAGGTGAAACCTGCATAGGTTTGTCATTTAAAAAAGCACCGGCACCCATTGCACCCCAAAACATTTCGTGATGACTAGGTTCATATACCACACCTAATTTGGTTTGATCATCGTGAACACAAGCAAGCACAACACACCATGATGGAATTGCTGTGAGAAAATTGGCTGTGCCATCTATAGGGTCTATGACCCAGGTGTAGCCAGAGGTGCCTGCAACATTGGCATGTTCCTCACCCACAATACCGTCATTTGGATAGCTTTGTGCAATGTGTTGACGTATAAAAACTTCCACTTCTAAATCGGCATTTGAAACGAGATCTTGGGCACCCTTTTGCTGGACAACTAGGTCACCAATGGATGCAAAAAAGACCATGGCTTTTTCACCTGCTTTTTTTGTTAACGTTTTTGCAAAATCAAGTCGTGTGCGAATCTCTAAATCAGCCATAAATGCCCCCTATCAAAATTAGTTTTAATGCTTACCTATCAAACTTGGTCAATCACACGTATTCAAAAGCCCTCAACAGCAATAACCTATAGTTAATGCAATGAACATACGATTAACATTCGCCCCAACTCATCGTGTTCAAGATTAAGCTTCAAGACCTGTCATTGGGTTTCTACAAGATTAATATCCCCTATGTTTTTGGCAAACATCTCACAGGCAAAGCCACTTAATTCGATGGATGAACCAACACCTACCGTTTTAATGCCTGCTGCAATAGAAGAGGTTAATCCAGCTGCTGCGTCTTCGAAGACAATCGCATGGCTGGAAGCAATATTAAGCAAACGCAGTGTCTCAACATAGGGAAGCTTATCTGGTTTTCCTCTGCTTAACGATTCAGTGGATACAACGATATTAATAAAAGCTTCAATGTCCAATAATTTTAAGCATTTTTGAATGGCTTTCATAGGCGCAGATGAACAAATGGCTACTGCAAAACCCTTGCTTGAAAAGTTTCTTATTAACTCTGCAGCACCAGGGATCTCTCGCACATGATGATCGTAGCGAGCCAATGCTCTTTCAATAATAGCCATTTGGATAAGTGGTACGTTGGCTGGGGCAATCACTTCCTTCACAAAGTCTGTCACGCTGCGCCCCACATAGGCCAACATGACCTGCTGACTCACTTTAACCTTCTCACGCTTAGCAATGTATTGCTTTGCCTCAGTCCAAACAGTTTCACTTTCAACAAGGGTCCCATCTAAGTCAAAAATTACTGCTTTTATGGTTGTAAGTGACAGCTGCTGATCGTCATAACTGAGTAACATTTCATTAACAAACTGGCAGTAAAACAGGGCCAGTTTGCGCAAAGCCAACCACAATTTCCTGCCCGATAGAAAGTGGGTTATCAACGTCATCTCGCACGGCAAACATGGTTGAAAAGCCAGACACTAAGGTGTATTCCATCCGGCTGCCAACGTAAGTGGCTTTGCTGACCACCGCGTTAAAGCCCTCAGCCGCCCCGATGACTAGCCGTGATGGCCTAATCGCAATAATCGCTGCACCTTGACCAACACCTCTTGAGGGTAGCGTTGTGTGAAAATCACCTAATGAAACGTTTGCCACTTCGCCATTAACAGCTGTCACTTCACAAGGTAGCAAATTCGCTTCGCCAATAAAATCAGCAACAAATGCATCTGCGGGCGTGTCATAAAGCTGGCGAGGCGTTCCCATCTGAGCAATTGAAGCATTACGCATCACCACAATCTCATCTGACACTGCAAGGGCTTCCTCTTGGTCATGGGTCACATAGACCACTGTTAAACCTAGATTTTGTTGAATTTCTCGTATTTCTTCGCGCACTTGGCGCCGCAGTTTTGCATCTAGGTTGGAGAGGGGTTCATCAAACAATAAAACCTGAGGTTCTAGAACCAAGGCCCGTGCCACGGCAACTCTTTGCTGCTGGCCCCCTGAAAGCGCACTGGGCAGCCGTTCACTATAATCCTTTAAACCCACAAGATCTAAGCCCGCGTGCGCGCGCTCAAGGGTTTCTACTTTATTAAAACCTGAAAACCCTAAGCCATATGAAACATTTTCAAGCACCGTCATATGTGGGAATAAGGCATATGACTGAAAGACCATGGAGACGTCCCGATCCGTTGCTGGCAAGTTTGTGACATCGACGTCACCAATAAAAATTTGACCTTTAGTCGCCATTTCAAGACCTGCGACCATTCTTAATGTCGTTGTTTTTCCACAACCTGATGGCCCTAGCAAAGTGACTAACTTTCCCGCCTCAATCTCTAGGTTAATTTGGTCAATGGCGGTTACATCACTGCCATACATTTTAGTGACGTTGCGAAAACTAACGGTTGCAGCTTTGCTGTTAATATCAGTCATGATTTTCTCTTTGCGGCGCTGTCCCGCCTCCCTATTTTTGTTCGCCCAACCAATAATTGCAGAAGTCCCACCGCCAACAACATTACAAATATTAGCGTTGTAGAATATGCAATAGCTAAACCATAATCATTATTTTCAACCCTGCCAATAATATAACTTGTTGCCATATCATACTTGGCCGAAACTAAAAATATTACTGCCGAAATAGCGGTCATCGCTCGCACAAAACTATAGACCAATGCGGCTAAAATAGCGGGCTTTAGCAAAGGTAATATAATCTTACGGAATGTTTGCCAACTATTGGCTCCCAGTGTCAGTGAGGACTCATCCAATGATTTATCCAACTGAGACATACTTGCAATACCGGCTCTTACACCCACCGGCATATTACGGAAAATGAAACTAATGACAAGAATAGCTCCCGTGCCCGTGAGTTCAATGGGTGGGACATTAAAGGCCAAAATGTAACTAACGCCGATAACAGTACCAGGGATAGCGAACGATAGCATAGTGCCGAATTCGAATGCATTTTTGCCTCTGAAACTTTGACGGGTCAATAAATAAGCCGTTATCAAGCCCACCGCGGCTGTTAGTGGTGCAGCAATGGTTGCAATCTGAATGGTGGTCCAAAAACTGTCCCATGCAGAGCCAGTCCATTGCCAACCTTTTTCTGTAATTCGCACCGAAAATGCGGTCACATAATGTTTGAAGGTTAGGGTGTTATCCACACCCCAAAGCTTAACCGTGCTGCCATATACGATCATGCCATAAATAGTGACGGTAAAGGTGCTCCAAATAGCAGCAATTGCTAACACAGGTATAGCCAAGGCACGGGGCATCAATGGGTGAACGCCACTATCGCCTTTTCCAGAAACTGTGGTGTATGATTTTTTACCCAGCCATTTTCGCTGTGCAAAAAACGCCGTTAGGGTAAAGCCAAGTAATACAATGGCCAGCACAGCTGCCCGACCTTGGTCATATTGTGCACCCACTATGGCAAAGAAGATTTCAGTGGATAACACGTCGAAATTGCCGCCTAAAATGAGTGGATTACCAAAGTCAGCCATACTTTCAATAAAACCCAGCAAGAATGCATTAGCTAGCCCTGGGCGCATTAACGGTAATGATACCGTTTTAAAGACCTGCCAACGTGACGCACGCAGCGTCTGTGCTGCTTCTTCCATGGAGGGGCTAACGCCCTCAACCACACCAATAAGCACTAAGAAGGCAATGGGAGTATAGGCCAACACCTGTGCAATCATCAATCCTGGCAAACCATAGAGCCAACGCGTGGGTTCTAGGCCAAACAAATCACTAAAAAACTGGGTGATCGACCCAGACAAACCAAACATAAGAATGAGCGCAAGCCCAATAACAAAGGGCGGCGTGATGATGGGTAAAATTGTGAGTGCACGAACTGCACGTCGATACCTAAAGCCTGAGCGGGTGACAACTAATGCAAAAATTAAACCTAAAACAGTGGTCAAAAACCCAACGCAAACTGCCAAAAATAGTGAATTCCACGCCACACCGCAACGACCCGTGCCAACAACACAGCTAAGCCCCCATAATCTATCATCAAAGAACTTACTGGCAAAAACGATAAACGAATAGGATCCATCTTCGGTAATAAATGCTGACAACAACATATTAACAATGGGGAAAAACACAAAGGCACCAACAATGGCCAGCACAAACCCAATAGCGCCAACCACAAACACGTCGCCATTAATCGCACCGCGCGCTGCAATGCCTTGAGTCAACAAAAACAAAAATGAACTTGCAAGAAATAATCCGCCATATCCCATGCCGAATTGGCGGCCATCCAACTTACCAAATAAAGCGGACAGCCACTCATAATTCCAACCCCGAATACCTATACTAAAGCCCTGAATGATGAGCCAACTAAAGCCAACCGCTCCTGTCAGAATTAATATTTGAGCATACAAGGGATCACTCTTTTCACGTTTAAATGCGAATAGAGGCATAATCAAAGGTATTAGCAGAGGTGTAAGCCAAAGCTTTTCCCCCTGCATAATTAAAAATGCCGCTGGTGCATAATTTTTATCAAAAGGATAACCGTCAACCAACCACTGGCCAGAGAATAGCCCGCCATCTACCAGATACCATGGTAATAAAAGAAAGCTCACCCAGCCGACCACAATCCATAAAAACAGGGTCGGCTGGGAAAGTGTTTTGGTTGACGTTGTCACGATTTATTGTGCCAAGGTTGAGATGTCTTCATCCCACTTAGACAACAAACGACGACGCTCATCAGATGAACCATACAAAGTGAAGTTATAATCAATCAACTTAATATCATCCATATTGGGTGCTGCTGGTGAAGTATTAGAGCTCTTATTTGATGGCACTTGGAAAGCGTTAACTTCTAAGGCAAGATTCTGTGCTTCAGCTGTTAAAGCCCAATCATAAAAGGCTTTTGCACTATCTTCGTTACGTGCTCCGTCTATAATAGACATTGAACCAATCTCATATCCAGTGCCTTCACAAGGTGCGACAACAGTGATCGGGAAGCCCGCTACTGCTTGTTTTACCGCATCGTGCATAAATACGATACCCACAGTAGATTCACCACGTGCTGCTGCTTTAATTGGGGCAGAGCCTGATTTAGTATATTGGTTGATATTTGCATGCAGGCCGGCCATAAATTCAAAGCCCTTATCTTCACCAAATAACTGAACGATTGTTGCAAGCGTAGTGTAGGCGGTGCCCGATGAATTCGGATTTGCCATCTGCACGTGCCCATCAAAAGAAGGGTCTAGTAAATCAGCCCAACATGTTGGAGCTTTAAGACCCGCCGCTTTTAACAAATCAGTGTTATACCCATAACCAAGGGCACCAGAATAAATACCAATGGTGCGGTTGCCAGAGCTTTCAGCTTGGGAGATGGCCCACGGATGCAACTGATCGCGCATTGGCGACATATATTTCATGGTTAAGTCTTCTTCAGCTGCTTGCAGATGCGGATCACCTGTGCCACCCCACCAAATATCGCCACGTGGATTCGATGACTCAGCTTTAATTTGAGCAAATGTTTCGCCCGAACTTTTACGGGTCATATTGACCTCAATACCTGATGTTTCCTCAAAGGTGTTGGCAACCAATTGGCACCAATCTTCTTGGGCAGAACAGTACAATGTGAGGCTAGCAGCTTGCGCCGTGCCTGCTGCAGCGACCAGCGTAAATGCTGATGTTGCAAGTAGTTTTTTAAGTGTGGTCATACCTTTCTCCGATGTTTAATCCACCTTTTTGGCGGCTTTATTTATTATTGAACGGCACTCATAAAGTGCAGTACCGTCGATACATTACAGGGTAATTATGTAAGTAACAATACACATCTAAGCTAATAACAATCCCAAATATAAGATTAATGACTTTAAGATTACGTTTATAAATCAAAGAAATGGGTCAGATTAATGAGCGCTTCAACCCCACTGAAAAGTGTGCCCTGCCGACAGCCATTTGCGCCATCTGGACTATCTGCATCATTTGCAGTAAGGAAGTAAATCGGGTTAATGTCACCATTGCTTGCGTCTGCACCCAGAACATCGGACATCAAAGTGGCAAGCACACAAAGACGTAGCTTAGTTTTAGGTATTATTAGTCTTTTACTATTTTTGGGTTTAAGCAAAAGTTCACAAGTAGAAACACCTCATATTCATTAGAATATGGCTTCAACAGACCCATTAAATTATTAATTTAATCAAAATTCAGGATAAACATAACATGGCTATTTATTTTATTAGACACGGTCAATCTGAGTTCAATGCCGCTTTTGATGGCAAAATTGATCCCATGATTTTTGATCCAGCCCTTACCAAACTTGGGTTAGAACAAGCTGAGAGTGCAAGAGTAAATATCTTAGAATTAGACATTGATCGCGTGATCACATCACCATTTACACGTGCAATCCAAACTGCAAAAATAATGTTTGATGGGATTTCACCTATTGAGGTTCAACTTGGCCACCATGAACTACTCTTGCATAGCAGTGACATTGGCCGTCACCCAAGTGAATTAAAAGAAAGTTTTCCTGACCTTAATTTCGACCATGTACCATATTCCTGGTGGTATAAAAATAGCACCAATGGATTAACCATAGAGAAAGAACCCCTTGAATTATTTAAGGAACGTATATCTAGGTTTGTTCTGGCCTTAGATCAAATCAAAAACGAAAATGTAGCCATTGTGGGCCATGGTAATGCTTTTAGAGAAATCCTTGATCTTAAATTAGACAATTGCCAAATACATCATTTTAGATAGAGTGTTGCGCTAATAATCACGAACATTCACAAATATTCACCAACAATATGAAAACCCCAACACAGCAAGAACCGTTCGACACATTTACACCTGTGATCATCCGTTTATGGAAGTTCAGACTGCCCCATTACAGTATGATCTGACTAATACATTCTCTTCAAAGCTCCCCTTGTGATCCTCTCCAGGGGTGTCAATTAGACTTCCCTTTGGGTTTTGCTGACAGAGGTGACTTTGTGTATTCATTTAATAAAAAAATCAAAAAAACCCCACATAGCAGAAGACTTAGTTGCTATGGGGGCAAAATCACCGGAGTAATAGTAGGGTTACATCGCAAATTTCTTTGCTTACAAGTATCTATACAATAAACATGCCAGTTCATAGTTAAAGTAGAAATCAGCTTATTTATAATAGTTTTGTAGGACTCGCCTTATACCCAGCAGCATAGAGGCATTATGAGTCAGGGGTTTGCTGTAGCCTTGCCTATGTATTTATGGCTTACCACAAAGCATCATCGCACTGATATAGGTCAAAAATTATTATACTCCCTGTTAAAAGCTCTTTGTTAGAGCACCTATTGCCGTTGGCTATTCACCACCGATGTTTATGGTTAAGGGCTTGACGAGCCATTTGAACATGCATCCATCAGACACTACCCACTTTTTTCATCCAATCTCATTTAGACATAAACCAATTCAAAGCCCAAGTGCATTATAATCGACTTAACAAGTTTAACTTTTAAGACCGTTATGGTGACCCTTTGAAAGACTTTGACCCTAAGTATGAAAACCTGCCAGATTACATCCTCAAATGTACAGCGCAAATTTGGGAAGGCCGAGATATTGCTGCTCTTGACTGGCATTATAGTGAAAATTTGGTGGTAAGAACTCCTGCTGGCATTAGCCAAGGTAACAGCATAGGTAAAGCAAATACCATGGCAACGCTGACCGAGTTTCCAGATCGACAATTACTGGGGGAGGATGTGATCTGGTGTGGAGATGATGAACAGGGCTTTTTATCCTCTCATCGAATTGTGTCAACAGCCACTCATAGGGGTGGAGTCTTTGGCCCCACCACCGGCATTAAGGTTATTTTTCGAACCATTGCCGACACTTTTTGCCATGGCAATCGGGTATGGGACGAATGGCTCATCCGTGACAATGGCGCTATCGCCACACAACTTGGCCAAACTGCACAAGAGGCAGCCCAAGCTCTAATCGATTCAGGCGATTTAGCCTTTCCCCTGACCCCCAAGACTGACATTTTAGGACCCTATACTGGTGCAGGCAATAATAATGAGTGGGGTCAAAAACATGCAGAAATCTTGCAAAAAATCATGCTTACTGAGTTTGGTGTTATCGAAGACGCATATGATAGAGCATGTCATTTAGCCTACCCCTGCGGTGTTGAAGCACATGGAATTGATGCGGTGAAAGCATTCTTTATTGGCTTACGCAGTGCATTTCCTTATGCCGACTTTAAAATTGAACACCAGATTGGCCGCCATGATGCTATGTTCGGTCCGCGCAGTGCAATTCGTTGGTCTTTAACGGGAAAGCATGAAGGTTATGGTCGATACGGGGCGCCCACAGGTGCAGAGGTTCATGTCATGGGGGTAAGCCATGTTGAGTTTGGGCCATGGGGTCTGCGCAGGGAAACCACACTTATTGATGATATTGCCATTTGGAAACAAATTTTACTTCAAACCCAAGTGTAAGGCTGACTCAATGCAAGAAGAAGTTAAACCACTAAGCGTTGGATAAAAGCTCACTAATACAATTGAAGACGCTAGACAAGCTGTTGTGAGTTAACCCTAGTTATAGTATGTTCAAGGGGATGAACAACGCAGGTTTTCCTAAGTGACTTCGAGTTATAGGTCGAGGGTATGAGCATGACAAAAATGATTTTTGAATGGGGTGAGAAGTCAATTCTTCTTGTTATCGGTGCTGGGGCCTTCGCAGCGGCATTGATCGAAATATACACTGCAATTATTGATTATGACCTGCAGATAGAAAAGCTATTCACGCTTTTTATCTACGCTGAGATCATCGGCATGGTTGGTGCTTATACGAGTTCTTCAAGAATACCTGTCACCCTGCCTATTATCATTGCAATAACCGCCCTGTGCCGTTTGATTGTTATGCACGGCAAGGATATGGATGCGATGGTTCTTATGGGTGAGTCAGGTTCTGTGTTGTTATTAGCAGGGGCGGCGTACATCATGAGTCTTAAAGGAAAACTAAGCCTGGAAAAAAGGAAACTTCATTGACGCCAAAAAAATTAGGCTCAAGGTAGCGCAGGCAACACACTCAATACAATTCAAAAAATTGGGGGGTCAAATTGTCTATGTATACCGAAATGATCAAGCAGAAACATTTTATGGTCGTTAAGTCATAAAGCGTTTTTGGTTTTTGTGCAGTATCAAAATATGTATGATTAAGCGAGCGCCAACAAAGCTGAGTCTTTTTGGTTTAGGCTAAAGGAGTGGGTTAACATGTGTGGTCGCCTCAACGTATCTGAGAATCCTTACATTCAAGCCCTAATGAAAGACCTCGGCATGCCCGTGTTGCCTGAGTTTGAGCCACGATGGAACGTGGCACCTGGAACGTTAATCAATGTCATCACTCAAAAGCAAACCACTCAGGTGCGCTGGGGTATCGACTTTAATGGTTTTTCCCACCCCAACTCTCGTGCCAGCACAATCATTAAACGACCCGAGCTAAGAGACTGGCTAGCGCGTTATAAATGTCTGGTGCCCGTTAATGGGTTTTATGAATGGCCTGATACCAAGCTATATCCCCAATGGCGTGGGCGTGACACCCGATTTCACATATCAACACCCCAAGGTGCAATGTTCTTGGCGGCATTTGCTAAACCCACCGATGCAGGCTGGCAGGCCAATATCATCACCACTGGCCCTACTGTGGAAATGGCAGAGTTCCATCATCGGTCACCTGTAATATTAGACCCCAGCCAAGCCAAACAATGGTTGAAGCTCTCAGACTCACAAGCCCTGTTAGACATGTGCCAACCATACACAGGCGCCTTAAAAATTTATGAGTGCTCATCATTTGTCGATAACGCTCGGCACGAAGGTGAGCAATGTCTGGCCCCTGCAGGCAAATATGCCGATCAAATTAGTTTGATATAGACCAAAGTGTTGATTGGGTGGTGATAATTTTCCCGTTGCTAGTTTCAATACAAACCATCTGTCTCTCTGGGATGCGATTGCCCTAATTCAATCAGCGTTATCTAGGCTTAAACAAGCCAAAATTTAAGCCTCTTATCTCCTTGGATATAGAGCAAGATGATCGGATATCATCTTTTTTAACGAAGCCATTTAGCCAATTGGTTGTGGCTTGAGGAAACAACTTTTCTGATCCAGGAGAGCATGATATTCTGAAAATTAGTTTATTGCATCGTCCTTAAGACTATAAAAGCAAACACAAAACATGATTCATGGCGCATAGGATTGATCCTCTGAGAAAACACCATGTTTTGCTCAAGGCGTTTGTTATTCTAGACCCTGTGGCCACCCAATTATTTGAGGTTTTGAACATTGACTAAACCCAAACTTCTTATCTTGTCACTGGGCGAATTAAGCACAGCACTGCTGGAATGTGTGGCGCGTTCAGACCTGTTCAGTAAGGTAGTGGTTGGTAGTCGAAGCAGGATAAAAGCCGTGCAGCGTGCCAATAACGCTATTATTGGCGCTGGAATTGAAGGGTATTATCCAATCATTGAGGCAGCGGAGTTTGATATTGATCAACCATCCTTCGTGCACAATTTGCGTCGGGTTAATCCTGACATCATTTTTAGCGCCCCATCCTTGATGCCCTGGTGGAAATTAGATGGATCAAATAAGCCCGCACTGCCCTTCGCTGGCTATATGTCACTGCATCTTTCTTTGATGGCCAAATTTAGGGATAAAATAGGCGAAGCAAATACTGGGGCGCTCTGGATAGGTGCGTCTTACCCAGACGTGATTAACCCAGTACTCAATAGATCTGGATTTGGTCCAGATTGTGGCATCGGCAATGTTCAAGAACCCATTCCAAAGATAAAAGCGGGTGTGGCACGACATCTTGGCTGTGCACCGTCAGCAGTTTCTATTCATCTGGTGGCCCAACATGCCTTTGAATACTTCGTATTGAACGACAATGCTGGCCAAGAGCTGCCACCCTATTTGCTAAAGGCAACAGTGAACGGCCAAGATCACACAGCGCTTGCCAACAAAGTTTTACGCGAACCCTTTGGGTTTCCTTACGATCTGCACTTCAATCGTGTTACGGCTTCGGCTGGCCTTATGGCACTTCGGGCGCTTACCTCTTCAACTGATGTCGATATTCACTTGCCGGGAGTCAAAGACTTGGTTGGGGGCTACCCTGTCACAGTCAGCCGTTCAAAAATAGAAATATCTTTGCCACCAGAATGGTCGCTAGAGCAAGCACTTGAGGCCAACACCCAGTCGTTAAAATGGGACGGAATCCAACTCATAGAAAATAATGGAACAGTTGTTTTCACTGAAGCAACACAACAGGCTTTTCACAAGTTGCTTGGCAAGTCATTCGAACGTTTGAGTATGTCAAATGTTGATGCTCAAGCTAATGCCATTCTGGCGGCTCACTAAACCCTGACCAAGCAATGCAAACAAAGTAGGTAACAAAAATGCAAATGACTGAATCTGAAAAATTCTTCCAACGTGCAATGAAGGTGCTTGTTGAGGGCTGCAGTTCAGCTTCTCGCGGGCCAATGAACTATAAACCTTACCCACCCTACATGCGTGAGGGAAAAGGAGCACGTATTTGGGATGTGGACGGCAACGAATTTATTGACTGGCAGCTATCTTTCGGGTGCCTACCGCTAGGCCATGCACACCCCAAGATTGTCGAAATCGTTCAGGAGAAAGTTGCGGGTGGTACCCATTTTGCTACCGCTCTAGAGGTTGAGGTGGAAACCGCCGAGTTAATGGTAAATATGCTGCCCCATGTCGACAAGGTTCGGTTTGCCAATACTGGAACTGAAGCCTGCATGACTGCCGTGCGTATGGCCCGCGGTATCACAGGCAAGCGCAAGGTACTCAAATTTGAGGGTCATTATCATGGCTGGTACGATGGCCTGCTGGTCAGCACTAACCCTCAACCAGTAACAACATTGGGCCATCCAAATGATCCAGTGCGCATTCCCGACAGTTCAGGCCTCACACCAGGCTCGATTGAAGACACGCTAGTCTGTGTCTGGAACGATGAAGAAGCACTGGAACGGGTGTTAGAAGTGCATGGCCGCGAAATTGCCTGTTTAGTCATGGAGGGTGTCATGTCCAATATGGGGGTAATTCCACCCAAACCGGGCTATCTGAAGCGGGCCCAAGAACTGTGCCGCGCTTATAAAGTGCTGTTCTACCTTGATGAAACTGTGACTGGCTTTCGAGTTGCTCCAGGTGGTGCTGCTGAACTGTATGGCCTACAACCAGACATCGTCACCTACGGCAAGGCCCTAGGGCAAGGTTTTCCAGTGGCTGCCATTGCGGGCCCTGATCACATCATGGAAAGCATTGAATACGGTAAGGTATTACATTATGGCAGCCATAATGCTCCGCGTTTGGGCCTCTATGCGGCCAAGACTATGCTGGAAGAAATGAGCAAAGACAATTTTGCTAATTTCAAAAAGATCAGCGACATCGGTGAGCAAATGACGCGCAGACTCAATTTGGTAGCCAAAGAAACAGGCCAAAATATGGTCGTGCAAAACGTTGGTTCTATGTTCCACCCAGTGTTTACTGATCTTGATGCAATTACTGGGTATCGTGATTTCTGCGGCACGGTTGATCTTGCTAAATATGGCGTATTTTCCCAGTTAATGCGTGATCAGGGCATATTCTTTAGCGGCAACAAAATTCTGCACAATCTAAGTTGTACAGAACATACGCAGAGTGACATCGATGTCTCAATTGAAGCAGCCGGAAAGGCTCTGGAACAAATGGCGAAATAGAACCCTAATCAAGGCACCTTGCAAAAGGCGTCTTTCGCTTGAGCTAATTGGGTTGAAATAAATGGGGGCAACCCGACCAAACGCTTTATTATTCCCTTAAAGGAACCTTATAAATTACCACTAGAAAGTATAAGGATAGACGATAAGTGAGTTTTTACTGTTCTGAGCATTAGCAAAGCACACGAATCTGCACTATGACCTTTACCTAGCAGCAATGTGGGCCATGCCCAGTAATCGAGGTATCTTCGACTGATCAGGCTAAAGATCTTTGTGCGAAGCTAGGTATTGATTCAAAGATATGTAGACCCTAAAGCTAGGGTCTTTATTTGGAACGTGCAAACATTAAGACCTTACGGACTGATATTTGTTATAGGCCATTTTGAGTAGGGGCAAAAACAATAGCACTAAGGCCACCACCATGATTGGACCTGCGTATGCCCGATTAAAAAAGATAGAGAAAGAACCATCACTAATAATAAGAGATTGGCGCAGAGCAGGCTCAGCTAATGGCCCAAGTACAATCGCAAGCACTGCAGGTGCCAGTGGATAGTCAAGTTTGCGCATCAAATAACCCACAATACCAAAAGCTAACATTAACCAGACGTCGTGCATGTCTTGGGTAGGTGCGTAGCCACCAATGAGGCATAACACAAAAATGACAGGCGCTAGTATGGTAAATGGTGTTTTTAATATCTTTATAAACACAGGAATGAAGGCAATGTTAATTAAAAGAGCAAACACATTGGCAGCATACAATGAGGCGATGAGTCCCCACACAAAATCACCGTGATCTACAAATAATCTAGGACCTGGTTCAAGACCCCAAATAACCATGCCCCCAAGAAGGATGGCTGTTGTAGGTGATCCAGGTATGCCCAGTGTCAGCATTGGCAGCATTGAGCCAGTACTTGCTGCATTATTTGCAGCCTCTGGTGCACAAACACCCTCTAAAGCGCCGTCACCAAACTTCTCAGGTTCTTTTGATATTTGTTTAGCTATGCCATAGGCCATCAATGAACCAGGTGTGGCGCCTGCTGCTGGCAGAATGCCAACAAAGTAACCCAAAAAGGATCCCATGATGGTGGCTTTCCAAGTTTTAGCCAAAAGTTTGATATTGGTAATGGTTCTTTTAACAGTCACATTGGCTTCTGACATCATACTTTTGCCACCACCAAGCACATGTTCCTCTACGGTCCAGAGCATTTCTCCAATGCCATAAATGCCAATCGCCAACACTAGAAAATTAACGCCGTGCATAAAGCCTATAATATCCCAAAGAACTAGGCGCGGTTCCCCTGAAATAATATCAAAGCCAACCGCACTCAATACGAGGCCAATGCAGATTGAAAATAACGTTTTAAACAGATCATCATTACCTAAACCAACAAAAGTGGCAAAGGCCAACATCATCAGGGCAAATTCTTCAGGTGCGCCAAACACTAAGGCCACATGTGCTAGTGGCGGGGCAAAAAAGGTAAACAGAATGACAGCGATGGTGCCACCAATAAAGGATGCAAATGCAGCCCCTGTTAAGGCTAAGTCTGCCAAGCCCTGTTTTGCTAGCGGTCGTCCATCAAAGGTCGTTGCCACGGCAGTAGATGCCCCAGGGATGCCCAGCATAATCGATGAAATCGCACCACCGTACATGGCGCCGTAATAAATAGCGGCTAAGAAGATGATCGCCCCAGTCGGGGGCACCAAAAAGGTTAACGGCAACAATATAGCGACACCGTTGACCGAACCTAGACCTGGCATGGCACCAATAAATAAACCCAGCGCACACCCACCAATAATCAGTAACAGATTTTGCAGTTGAAAAACAATCGTAAAACCATCTGCTAGCAGCCCTAAAATTTCTAACATTGTATTATCTCATTACTCTTGCACTTAACCATTTTAAAACTATAAAAACATCTTATATAAGGGTAGGAACAGCGGCTCTGTAATCCCTTTGGGTAGAATTATTTTGAGAGTAATCTCGAAAAAATAAAATATAATGATGGGAGTCACCACCGCAAAAGTGATGGAAAAAAGCCACCGATGTTTGCCTAAAACTTTTAAATAGAACAATAGAAAAAGTGGCAGAGCACCATAAATGCCAATGAACGAAAATAAGGCAACTGTGATAATAAGGGCAACTGCGACTGCACCAACCTCGATAAAGACATGAGATTGAATATACGTTTTCATGGAGTTTGCAATCTTGCCCTTCTTACGGAACCAGTTATAAATAATTCCAAAACAAGAAATCAGCATCACTGCTGAAAGCCAAAAGGGCCATGCACCTCCGCCGGGCCCCTCGTCCTCTACCCATCCAATTGGTAATTCCAAACTTTTATACATCAGATAGACGGAGAAGGCCCCCATCATTACAGCCATCAACAATTCAGCAGTGCGCACTGTCATGATGAAAATCTCCTCAATCTACCTGTAAGTTATAAAAAAGTTTACTTAATTGCTCCCATGTTTTTAAGCATCACTTCATGCACGTCACGCTCCTTCATCCAGTAACTCATTAACGCGTCACCTTGCAACAAGTCACCTTGTAAACTTTTCTTGGTGCGGTATTCTTGCCATTTCTTGGAATTGAAAACATCCTTGAAGAGTCCTTGGTAATATTCGGTAGCCTCCTGGCTCATGCCTGGCGCTCCAACAACTGTGCGTTGCATGTAATAAACATAGTCCTCACCAAGCTCCTTAAAGGTGGGCGCATTGGGGAATAATGGCAAACGCTCGTCAGTAAATGAAGCCAAAGCCTTAGTGGTGCCCGCCTCATAGAAGCCTAGCTGCTCAGACGGATTGTTAACGGTCGAGTCTGCATTTTTACCCGCTAATTCCTTAGCTACTTTGCCGCCTCCCTTGTAGGGGACATACTTCATTTGCAGACCATAGGCTCCGTTCAGGAAGTCAGTGAGTAAATTATCTTCTGAGTTTTTACCCGTTCCAGCCATAATCCAATCTTTGCCTTTAGCTTTTGCTGCCTTGGCAAAATCAGCCATGTTATTGATATCTTTACGATCTGAGTGCACCCACAACAAGAAAGTATCTTCTGCCATGCGAGCAATAGGCGTAAAATCCGCGATATCAACACCCAACTTTGGTTGGCGTAATGGTGTGGTATAAAAACTGTTCAAGGTAAACATAATGGTGTGATCATTACCTGACCTTCCATTGACGTGGACCAGCGCTTCAGCACCTGAGCCTCCCGCTTTATTGACAGGAGTAAAAGGCACAGGGGCCATTTCATTTTCTGCGATAATGCTTTGAATCAGACGCACTGCTTTATCGGCTCCACCCCCTTTGCCCGCCATAACGACAAACTCAACTGGTTTAACGGGTGTCCATCCAGCAATTGCTGATGGGGCAGAGACCGTTGCCATAATGCCTGCTATTGCTAAAAGTGTAATTTTCTTGACCACTTTGAAATCCTCCGAAATTTATTTTTATATATTCTATGGAGCAACCCTCGCTCGTAAAAAGAGTATATAGCGCAAAGACGCAAATCGTCAGGGCGTTCAAATCGGTGATGCTTAAATCAGTTTCATTAATTATTTGTAAAAATTTTACACAATTTTTTAAATCTCAACTACTTTGAAGAAAATTTATATGAAATACAGCTTGTTAGTTTTTTGTAATCTATGCAAAAAAAAAGATGTCATCAATTATTCTGCCAAATATGAGTCATTTTTTGTGTCTCTAAGCGCGTATTTAAGGTCGCACTTTGAATAGTTTAGGGGGATGCAGTTTGGGTACTCAACGCATCCTTTTAAGAAACTTATTTCCTATGCTAATCAAAATTTCCTAAGACTATGCCTTAGTGCACTATGCTACTAATTAGATGTGGCACAAAATATTTGGGATTTAACTATTAAAGGGTTAAAAGGTGCACTGAATTTAAATAGATTTGGAATGATATTGGCGAGTTAAGTCTTAACTTTCCAACGGTTAAGACCCATTGACTATAATCTCAATTGGGGGCAAAAGTATTTTCTAGCACCCCAATACCGTCAATGATAACCTCGATTTTGGTATTACTTTTCATTGGCATTGCACCTAATGAAGTACCACACGCAATCACATCACCAGGTTCCAGCGTCATGTCAGCTGACAAAAGACTGACCTGTTGGGCAGGTGAAAAAATCATATCAGCAACGGGGTAGTTTTGGCGTTCTCGACCATTAACGAGTGTTCTAACGACCAGTTGTTCGACTTTGTCCAAGGTCGAAATGCAAGGCCCTATGGCTCCAAAGGTGTCAAAACTTTTGGCCCTAGTCCATTGTGAAAAAGCCTCTTTTTCATGGATCAGTTGCATCGCAGTGACGTCATTGACGCAGGTGTAGCCAAAAATATACTCTTCAGCCTCAGAAACCTGGATGTCTTTCCCCTTTTTGCCAATCACAATACCCAGTTCTCCTTCATAAAAAATTCGCCCTGGGTAAGACGCTGGAGGCAGGATTGGTGAGGCATTGCCAATCACACAACTGCTTGGCTTAAGAAAGTAATATGGCGCCTCTGGAATTTCATTACCCTGTTTTTCAGCTAAGGCATAAAAATTATTCCACAAAGCAATTATTTTAGCAGGATTACAAGGCGCTAACAGAGTGACTTCATCGAGTGACCACGTCTTACCTGATGGCTCATTTGCATTAAACATATCACCTTGGTATCCGGTGATATGGGTCTGCTCTATTTTACCAAAATGAATATTACCACCGTGTTCAAATCTTACCCATTTATTCATTATTTTACTTCCATGCTTTGGATGAGTGTCTTATCTGCGCACTGTATCATATCGTATCGTATTCTTTTACTCATCATTAAAGATTCTAAATGCTCTCATTCTAGGTCTATGAATAATGATGAACACTGACTTTCTAATAACAACCTGCAATGCGACCACGTTGCTGAACTATGGGTAAAACTGTGTCGATTGTGGGCGTTTTAACGCCTGTAATACGGCCTAATTCTTGTACAGCAGTCACTAGCGCATCAATTTCCATCGGTCGCCCTAAAGTCAAATCCTGCAACATTGATGTTGTATGGGCGCCAACACCCGCAGCTCCAGCAATGCGTTTGTCAACATCGATAGCGAAGCGAACCCCTAATTTCTCTCCAATGGCTTGAGCTTCAAGCATCATGTTTCTTGCCACCATTCGCGTTCCAGGATCGGTTGCCACAACATCTAGGGTAGCGTTTGTGAGCGCGCTAATTGGGTTAAAGCATAAATTTCCCCATAACTTTACCCAAATTTCATCTCGAATATTTCTAACTGGTGCTTTGAAACCTGCATTAATCATCACTTGTGATAACGCACGCACGCGCTCAGTTTTTTCCCCCGAGGATTCTCCCAAAGTAAATCGGTTACCATCGATATGACGAACGACTCCAGGTTCTAATATTTCACAAGCAGGATAGACCACACAGCCGATTGCTCGTTCTGGCCCAATACCGTCCCACTGTTTTCCACCTGGGTCTACACTCTCAATTTTGTGGTTTTCCCAGGTACCATCAAACTTGTAGAAATACCACCAGGGCACCCCATTTACTGCAGTCACAACCGCTGTATTTTTACCCAACAAAGGTTGCATTGCATCAACGACATTGGGCACTGAATGCGCCTTTAGTGAGACGATAACAAAATCCTGCGCACCTATATCCGCCGGATTATCAGTGGCAAATGGGTGCGTCACAATACGCTCACCGTTCATCTCTAAGGCCAGCCCATTAGCCTTAATTGCTGCCAAATGCGGGCCCCGCGCGATGACAGAAACCTCTTCACCCGCCTGAGCTAATAATGCTGCGATATATCCGCCGATAGCACCGGCACCATAAATTGTAATTTTCATCTTATGTTTTATCCAGCTAAACCCAGTTTCTCAGCAAGTCCAATACGTTGTAATTTTCCTGTTGCTCCCTTTGGAATCTCATCCAGAATAAGCACTTTTCGAGGCACTTTAAAATCAGCCAAATGCAGTGCCGTAAAAGTTCTAATGTCCTTTTCATCAGCTGTCATGCCCTCCTTCAAAACTACGGCAGCAGCGACTTCTTCCCCTAATTTTGGATGGGGCATCGCAAAGGTGACACATTGCTGAATCGCTGGATGATCCATTAACACTTCATCCACCTCACGGGGTGAAATCTTCTCACCACCTCGGTTTATAATTTCCTTCAATCGACCCGTGATGGAGACATAACCTTCTGCATCAAGGACGCCTTGATCACCCGTTCGGAACCAACCATTAGTAAAGTTTTCTTCATTGGCCTTGGGGTTGTTTTCATAGCCTTTGGTTACGTTTTGGCCACGAATAACGATTTCACCCACTTCTCCATTTTTGAGTATCTCACCTTCTAAACTCATGATGCCCACTTCTGGACCAGCTGCAATACCCACAGTACCTGCTTTTCTCACTGCAGGCGGCAACGGGTTACTAGCCATTTGATGAGCAGCTTCGGTCATGCCATAAGCTTCAATGACTGGCGCAGCGAATGTATTTTCCAATTCGGCCATAACCTGAGGCGGCAATGATGAAGATGAAGAGCGAATAAAACGCAACGGCACCGCATCAATAATATCTTTGCTTCGAGCAGCCCGAGTAAGTATTGCTTGGTGCATGGTTGGAACGGCAGAATACCAAGTTGGTTTTGAATCATCCATCCAGCTAAAATACTTCAAGGCATTGAATCCAGGCGTACAGTAAATGCTGGCGCCAGCTCTTAACGAAGATAAAACAGTTGCGATAAGTCCATGAATATGGAACAGAGGCATGATATTTAGGCAACGATCCCCAGGCACCAATGACAGGGTGTTCATGATATTTTCAGCCGAGCTAGTCACATTAATGTGGCTAAGGGGCACTATCTTGGGTCGTGAAGTTGTGCCTGACGTATGCAGTATCAGTGCAATATCGTTTTCATCGACGGCGTCATGGCTAGCTGAAGCGATTGGCGCAGTCGTCTCAAAGGTTAGATCAAAGTCACCCGCAGCATGACTGCTATCAATGACTAAATTAATCAGGGGAATGCCCAACTTTTGAGCGGCCGCGACCGCAGGTGAAGCACTACCTGCCTCAACAACCAAAGCTTTGGCTTTTAAATCATCTAAATAAAACTCAAACTCCTCTTGGCGATACGCGGGGTTTAATGGTGCCGTTGTCGATGCGCCTGAGATAGTGACAAATGCTGTGGCCATTTCAGGGCCATTTGGCAAGACGATAGCCACTCTGTCTTTTTTTGTGATACCCGCTTGGCTCAAGGATTGCTGGGTACGTTTTGATAATGAGCGGATGGCCGCATAGCTCAATGGAGAGCGACCAGGGGCTTTAATCGCAATAGCGTCGTCATGACCGATATTGAGTAACTCAGAGGTAGTATTTACAGACACAATAAACATCTCCAAAAGGGAGTTAAGGTAAATCCGTTCGCTTTAGTCATGCTTTTTCATGGGCATTTTGAGTGCATACGGCCAAATAGATTAGCAAAATTCTACCTTATAAGTTAAAAAAAACTTAGTCGTTAAAGTATTCTGCTTTATTTTGTGTCACCGCATGCAAGTTACAGGTCGTTCCTTGAATGATATTTATACAATCAATAATTTTCCATTGTCATTTGTGGATTGGGCCAAGGCACAAGATGGGTTTAATGATTAATTCTATTGAGGCATCAGCTCAAATTTATTGCACTTGGTTAAAAATCAAGTACTCAGTATGTCAAATGGCGCCCAGAGTTGCATTCGGTTTAGCGCTTTATAATAGCCAATGAATTTTAGTGAGGCTATGTGTTCAAACCATGACTGGGGTATGCGATACCCTCTAAATGACGACGCCAAATATCAGCAAGCAAGCCTGTGTCAATTAAATGGTTTAAAGCTAAATCAAGTGCCTGTTTAAGTTGGCTTTGGTGTTTTAGCATGGCCCCACCCCATAAATTCGCTGTATTTATGGTAAACGCAAGTTTGTATCTAGGATCTTTGAGAAGTGCTCCAAATGCGGGTTCATCATCTACCACAGCATCAACGTCTGAGTTGCTCAATGCGTTTACCATGTCTACAAAGACATCGTCTGACTGACCTGAAAAAGCGATGGGTAAGCACCCTAGCCATGCTTCTGCCAATGTCATGTTGGTGCTACCCGCAATGGCGGCTACTTTTAAACCTTTTAAGTCTGCAGGTTTAGCTACCTGTGAATCGTCTCGCACTAATACAGATTCATCAAACGCAGCGTAAGGTCTGGAAAAGAGCAAGCGTTCTTTTCTGCCTTGGGTGATGGCACAACCACACCATATGGCATCTGCTTTATTGGCTAACAAGACTGTTTCGAATTCAGACCATCGGGTAAATAACCATTTGAGTTTTAAGCCCAATTGCTGAGCTAACATTTGAGCGACTTCAGGTTCATAACCAAAGCGCTCACCCTGAGCATTAGTGCTAAATAACGGCATTGCATCTAAGTCTGCACAAATTAATGTTAAGTATCCTTCGTTGACTGTGCGGATCACATTGGCTCCAGAGATACTAAATAATCATCGATGGTTTCAGTTCTGCTGCCATCTTCATGCCATAAAATAGGAAAATAGTTTTCATCTAAAAGGTTATCACCTAGGTGTTTGTAGCGGCTATAGATCGGACCTATACCCTTGTCAAATTTAGTGGGGTCATATTCTGCATCACAGCGCATTAAATGCAGCACCAACGCTCGCCGAGGCGACGCCGTTTCATTAGCTCCAGAGCCATGCCAAGTCCAGCCATGATGTACAGACCCACCTCCAGCTTTTACCTCGACATACTCAATCTGAGGTTCCACACCTTGGTTTTGAGCAGCATGATGCATGGGCTTGCGATAATCTTCAGGCCCATGAAACTCACCAGAGGGTGTGCCTTTTTGCCATTGGTGTGAACCTCTAACAAATTCTAAAGTGCCGCCAGATTGAGTGGTATCGTCGAGGGCAATCCAGCAGGATATGAGGTCACTGGGGCTAAACCATGCCAGGTAGGCACTATCTTGATGGTAGCCCAAGGACCTGGCTCCTTGAGGTTTGGCGAGTAGATTATCGATCATAATTCTAACCCCAGGCCAGCCCGCAAGTTGCGCAACACTGCGACCTAAGGATTCACTCAGTACAACTTGTGCGATGGTGCGGTTAGCCTTCCAACCATTGCACACTTGACGCGTAAGACTTGGATCACCCGACTCATATTGCCAGTTGACTTCATCTGGTGTAATGCCGGTTTCAAAGGTTCCATTAAACACGTCATCAAAGGCCTGATGTAGCTTTAACAGTTGCTCAGGGGGCAATATTTTATCGACTACGAGGAAGCCTTGGTGTCTATAATCTTGCTTGTTTTGATCCGTTGGGGTGAATAACATAATGATTTTAATTCCACTCATACATACCTCATGAGTATACACACTAAAAAATAAACAGTTCAACCAACGAATAAATGGCATAGAATGAAGAACTGTAAAAGCCCCCCCACAAAGACCACCAAACCCATTCATTTAAAATGGTGTGCATTTGTCTTTTTAACAATCAGTATAATCACTATTTAGGCAACGACTGGACATCTCTTCAGCTTTAGATATTTGCGAAGCGGTCATGATGCCACCGAGTAAATGCTTAATTTTATCCCCTGAAGTTTTTTTGTTGTTGGCACTTAAATTACTCCACATATAAGCGCGCTCATAATCTGTGAGATCACCCTTACCTCTGGCATAAATAATCCCAAGGTTATATTGGGCAAAAGTATGCCCTTGCTCTGCGGCTAAAGTTAACCATTTCACTGCTGCCGCATTATTTGGTGCCACACCTTCACCATATTGATACATAAGCCCTGCATTAAACTGTGCCCCAGGTTCACCTTGCTCAGCTGCTAAGATATACCATTTGATGGCTGTGCTCTCGTTTTGGGTAACGCCTTGTCCTTTGCGATACATATGGCCAAGATTATATTGAGCCTCAGCATAACCTTGCTCAGCTACTGGAGTCCACACGGCTAGAGCCTGCTTAAAATCGCCCGCTAAATAAGCTTTAACCCCCTTAGAATAGCCCTTTGGTGGTGGCATGGGTGGTAGTATGGGTGCTGTCTTTAGAGCTGAATTAGAAGCTGAAATGGCAGATGCAGCATTAGTCACATCCGTGGCTTGGCTCGTCACTAGAGTAGTGCCTTGAAGATTATCTGATGTTGGTGCTGCACTAACTGTTGAAGCTCGGGTAGAAGCCGGTGCTGGGGCCAGAGCTGAAACCAGCGATGGCTTTTGTGTCATCGGTTTTGTAGTCGCACATGCCAGCAGTCCAAAAGCCAACACCATGGTCATGGTTAAGCATTTAAAAAATCTGTCTAAATTCATATTTATGTCCTTAAAAGAGCCTGAAAGTTCATCAGTTTTCAGTTAAAAGCTTAGTACATAAAGTGAATTTTGCTTGTGTCCTCTAACTTGCTCGATGAAGTGTCTTTTGGTGGCACTAAAAGCTTAATTAAAGCCCTTCTTTTGGCGTAACTCATGGCCAAGGTTGGTGCTGGTTAACACAAAGGTAAAAAATGACGACACAGCTATGAAATGCGGAAGGCGTTAGACAAGAGTAAGACGGGAATAGATGGGCAACAGGTGAAAAATAAGTGAGTTAGCCTTTCGCAAACACGAACAAAGCAGGTGCCGGTGAACTTTCGCTTTAATGCGCTTAAAAGTGACATGAAAAAGCAAACACTAGATCGATAATCCAATATTTCTGCGTTATACAATACTTAAAAGCGAATGGTCTTGCCTTGCCTTATCCACGCTGGAGAATCAAACATGGATGGATCAGCTTTGATGTCAATTTCTTCTCGCCTTTGCTGCAACGACATCTGAAAAACAGTTATGTTGGCTGCTTCAATCGTGTCATTTAACTGGGCTTGATCAATCACTTCAAGGGTCATTAAGGCATCAGCAAAGCCACTAAAATATTGTTTGCGATCATTAGGCATTGCACCTTGGTCTCGGTAGGTGCAGTAAACGTCGATTAGTATGGCTTCTAATCTTGCCACTGCGGTTTGTGCTTGAATCATTATTAGGGCCTTTATTGATCTGTTTTTTGAAACTGAGGCAAAACTACACTTGGATATTGGCCACTGCATTCAACAAGTCATACCTCTGCATAGTCATTATCTAAGCAGCGCTTCGACATTTTCTCAGCTTTGGAAATAGCCGATGTTGTCATGAGTTTAGCCACTTGATCTTTGTTTTTAGTGCCTCGTTTATTGCCATTAATGGCACTCAAGTTATACCACATGTATGCGCGTTCTCGATCTTTTGCAATGCCACTGCCATCTTCGTACATAAACCCTAGATTAGTTTGCGCTTGGGCATGGCCCTGTTTAGCCGCTAAAGTGTACCAATGAACGGCTATCTTGCCATTTTCTTCAACACCTTTGCCATCTTCGTACATTAACCCTATGTTAAGCTGAGCACTGGCATTTCCCTGCTCTGCCGCTAAGGTCAGCCATTTAATCGCAATAAGTTCATTCTTTGGTATGCCATCGCCACGTTTATAAAAGATCCCTAAATTGTATTGTGCTTGAGCGTGACCCTGCTCAGCCGCTTGGCGATACCATTCAAAAGCTAAAGTCAGATCTTTTGGAGCACCTTCGCCTGTTTCAAAGGCTACAGCCATATTGTATTGAGCTAAAGCAACACCTTGCTCAGCTGCTAAGGCAAATAGTTTTAATGCTGTTGGGGCATTTTTTGGCACACCTCTGCCTACTTCATACATTAATGCTAATCTCAACTGGGCTTCTGCATAGCCTTGCTGAGTTGCAAGGGTGTACCAATGAGCTGCTGTTTTAGAATTCTCGATGACGCCCATACCCTCATCAAACATGAGCCCCAAATTAAATTGAGCACTGGCATTATCCTGCGCAGCAGATTTGGTAAACCAAATAACAGCAGCTTCATCACTTTGGGACACGCCATCACCCCTTTTGTGCATGAGGCCCAGCTGATATTCAGCTTTTGCATGCCCTTGTTCCGCTGCTTTGTTATACCAATTTAACGCTGCTGAAATATTTTTTGGTACACCTTCGCCATGGGCATATGCAACACCCATATTATATTGAGCCACCATATGCTCTTGTTCCGCAGATTTAATAAACCAATACGCAGCGAGTTCACTATTTTGAGGAATCTCTTTACCAACGCGGTGCATGTTACCTAAATTAAATTGCGCTTTGGCATGCCCCTGCTCAGCGGCTTTGGTATACCAATAAAGGGCGACCTTACCATTTTTGGGAATGCCATCGCCAAGGCCATACATATTGCCAAGATGATATTGAGATATTACATCCCCTTTTTCAGCTGCTTTGGTATACCAATAAACAGCAGCCTCACCGTTTTGAGGTGCCCCTTCACCGCGTTTGTACATTAACCCCAAGTCATTTTGGGCAGGCGTATAACCTTGTTCAGCCGCTTTGGTGCACCATTTTAAAGTGGCTTGTTCATCCAGAGGAACACCATCTTTGCCTCGGCATAGTTGTGCCAAATCATATTGCGCTTTAGCATGCCCCTTTACTGCAGCTTTGGTGTACCAAAGCGCAGCAGTATGGGTATTTTTTAATACCCCATAGCCTTCGACATAAACATGGCCCAGATTATATTGAGCTTCAACATGACCCTGTTCAGCCGCTTTGCTAAAGCATTCAAAGGCAGTTTGATAGCTCTGTAAGACGGCTTCTCCAGCTAAATACATGCGCCCTAGATTGGATTGAGCGTTCGCATTACCCTGCTCAGCAGCCAAGATGAACCACTTAGCGGCAGTCTTCTGGTTCTGTTGGACCCCATGCCCGTCTTCATATAAAAAAGCCAAATTGGTTTGAGCTTGGGCATGCCCCTGCTCAGCCGCTAGCGTAAACCATTGCGCCGCGATCTTGTCGTCTTGTGGCACCCCTTCGCCATTATGATACATAACCCCTAAGTTACATTGAGCGTTAACGTAGGCCTGCTCTGCTGCTAAGGTAATCCACTTAGCGGCTGTCTCATGGTTTTGTATAACGCCGTGCCCATTGTCGTACATTAAGCCCACACTAAATTGAGCCTTAGCATCACCTTGCTCTGCTAAGGGCTGCCACTGTGCAAGAGCTGTCTTAAAATCACCTGATTTTGACGCCTCACGACCTTTAGCAAAATTAGTTAGCACTATCATTTTATGGCCCAATAAAAATTCCTATTCATTATTTTTTCACGCCCATACTCAGTCTTAGCTACCTTTAAGTGTGCCAAGGTCATTTTAAATTCCATAAAACCAGAATCTAAGCAGTCAATCAAATTCCATAGACTTGTATAAGTAACCCACCTAAAATAGGTTGATCAGGCATAGCAAGCTAATTAACGACCACCAATGGCACTGTTCATGGCACAAGTTATCTTCATGGGAATCGTCGCTACTTTAGTTATCGACATATGGGCGGTTATATTAAGCACAATTTTCAAACTCCCCACCACCAATTGGAGCATGGTTGGCAGGTGGTGTGCGCATCTTCGCACTGGGCAATTTATACACCGGCCCATAAGCCAATCAAAGCCTGTAAAATACGAGCAGACTATCGGCTGGTTGTTCCATTATATTATTGGCATTGGATACGCCTATTTATATGTCATGTTGATGGTTTTTATCATTATCAAAGACCCTTCTTTAACATCGGCTATTATCTATGGGCTCGTTACTTTAATAGCACCATGGTTAGTTCTACAACCTGCGTTAGGATTGGGTTTATTTGCCAGATTAGCCGAAAAACCCAATACAATAAGGGCTCTTAATTTATCTGTGCACCTGATATTTGGGGTGGCATTGTACTTTGCGTGGACCCTGTCACTGGCATTGTTTTAACCCAATGAGTCCCATGGTTGGGGTTATTTTAAATGCTTGAATAGCTGTTGTGACAGGCGCTAGATTTAATTTACACTAAACCATGGTTGGTCATGGTCGAGGTATTAACAATGAGTACAATTTTAAAAGTGAACCAAAAAATGTCTGATGCAGAATGGCAGGTTCGCTGTGACCTTGCCGCATGCTATCGGCTATTTGTTAAGTTTGGTTGGACAGATCTAATTTTTACCCATTTAACAGCTCGAGTGCCCGGCCATGAAAATCAGTATTTAATCAACCCCTATGGGCTTTTGTTTGAAGAAATTACTGCCTCTAATTTACTCAAGGTAGACTTTGATGGCAACGTCATTAGTGGAGACTACCCCTACAATGATGCGGGTCACTATATCCATACTGCCGTATTTAAAGCTCGTCCTGATATTAATGTTTTATTACATAGTCACACGCGAGCAGGCATTGCTGTGTCCTGCATGAAAATGGGTTTATTACCCCTATCACAGCAAGCGGGAGAGATTCAGGATCTGGTTTGTTACAATCACTATGGTGTTGCCAGCAAAGACCACCCCGAGTATTGTCACCAACTGGGCCAAGATATGGCTGATAAGTGGTTAATGATCATGCACAATCATGGTTTATTAGCGGCGGGCAGGACGGTTGGAGAGGCCTTTTACTTTTTGTACATGCTGGAAACCTCTTGCAAAATACAAACTGATATTGTGTCATCAGGGGTAGATTTTCACCTACCCGATGCAGCCTCTGTAGGTGAATTAGCAAAAACTACGGCACCTTCGGGTGACCAGCCCTGTAATGACGTTAACATTGCGTGGCAGGCGATGATTCGCTTGCAGAATCGGCTCGACCCTTCCTACAAAAACTAAATAGGCTATCCATCTAGCAGAGTTATTTAGCAGAGCTATTTAGCTGAGGCAGTCATTAGGTTAATCAATTATTAATGACTAACATCGTTTTAGGGTGTTTTAGGACCTTTCTTCTCAGACAATAAGTCTAAAATGGCTTTGGCGTGTTCTTCTGGAATATTAAAGCGTGCCCTAATGGTCTCAATGTGGCGTTTTTCATCACTGGTAATAATGCCATCACTCATGGCTGCGTTAATTTCAGCCTCAAAAATAGCCTCTCGGCGCGCCATTTGATTGGAAAAGGCTGAGGCTACAATACCTGTGAGCAAAGCCACTGTGCAGACCCCCATCAATGCCGTCAAAGCACCGATGAATTTACCAATCGGTGTAATAGGGTAAACGTCTCCATAACCCACCGTAGTCAGCGTAATTAATGACCACCACATTGACTCTGGAATCGATTTAAAATGATCAGGCTGAACATCACTTTCGGCTAGGTACATCATTGAACTGGATAAGAATAACGCGATTGCCAATAGGTAAAGCGTGGCGGCAAAAGAGCGGCGTTCTTCATGCACCGCCGAGACTAAATCCTCAAGGGCCGAGGAGTAATGGGACATTTTTAGCAACCTTAGTAGCCGCAACACACGCAGCCAGCGCAGATCTAAGCCACCCATAATGAGGGGCAAAAGACTGGGTAAAAAAGCGGCTAAATCAATGATGCCGGTAAAACTAAAAATATAGGAACTGCGACGGCCCCAAGGGGTTGCACCCCGCGCTGAGTTGTCTGCCGTAATGGACCAAATACGCAGTAGGTATTCAACCAGAAATATAGACACGGAAAACCATTCAAACATCATCAGTTGGCGATGATACTGGAGGTTGATCGAGTCAACAGATTCTAGGCACACAGCCACAAGGTTAAGTAGTATTAGAATGGATAGGAATAAGTCACACACTCGACTCGTCGAGTCGTTAAGGTCACCCTTACTTAAAACCTCCATGACTCGCTGTTTACAAAAGTTCAAAGCCTTAAAACCTCTTATAAAATCAACATCTTCTAATGTATAGTATGTGACCTTTGAAGCTTGCGCAATCTTTGCAGGCAAGGTTAAATCTGAATCGCCGTTTAGAACGGCCTCTGCGCATCAATAAATACCTTTATATCCTTTGCCAGTGTGTTACACACTCAAGCTAACAACTCTTTCAAGCTCTTTACAAGCGCTGCAGAAGCAGCGTCTTCAAGGTTATGACAACCCGCAGCAACCACCTGCTCACCCGCCACAAAGACATCTCTCACTGGGTTGTGATTAATACCAAAAGTCCAGCGATTGATCAATTGTTCTGGCTTAGCTGAGGCTAATAGAGGATGGCTAGTGTCCAAGGTTATAAAGTCAGCGCGGGCACCCACGCGCAGGCCAGTATTAATGTTACAGGCGGCATTACCACCCACTGCGCTGGTTTGGTAAATAAAATCTCCCACACTAGGTTGGTCATTACTATAAACGCGATTGCGTTGCTGGTCTCGCAAACGCTGACCATATTCTAATAACCGTAACTCTTCTGCTACAGAGACACACACATGACTATCGGAACCCACACCAAAGCGGCCACCTTGGGCTATTAAATCAGTGATGGGGAAAATGCCATCACCTAAATTGGCTTCAGTGCTGGGACATAAACCAACAACAGCTTGGCTGTCAGCAATAATTTTTACTTCTTGCTGGCTCACATGGGTGGCATGAATTAAACACCAGCGCGCGTCAAACCCTACTTCATTCGCTAACCACTCTACTGGCCGCTGACCACTCCAAGCAATGCAATCATCGACTTCTTTTGTTTGCTCCGCAATGTGGATATGCACTGGCCAAGTTTGTGGCAGGCTTGATAATGCAGTTTGCATTTGTGATTTCGTCACCGCTCGCAAAGAATGAAAACATAAGCCTTGGTTATGCTTCAAACTGTCCATGTTTTGGCCTAATTGCTCTTGCAGACGCAAGTAACCATCAAGATCATGAATAAAGCGAGTTTGGCCCCCATTGGGAGCCTGACCCCCAAAACCTGAATGGCTATACAGCACCGGCAATAAGGTCTGGCCAATGCCCACATCAACTGCCGCTTGTCGAACTTGTAGGGCCATTTCCGCAGGGTTGTCGTAAGCCTGACCACTTTGTTGATGATGCAAATAATGAAACTCAGCTACTTGGGTGTAACCCGCTTTGAGCATCTCGATATAGAGATAAGTCGCAATTTGCCCGACTTGTTGGGGGTTCAATTTGGCCACTAACCCATACATTAGATCTCGCCAACTCCAAAAACTGTCTTGCGGATCTAAACACACTTCAGCCAAGCCAGCCATGGCCCTTTGGAACGCATGTGAATGAAGATTCACCATACCAGGTAGAACCGGACCTGCTAATATGTGACACCCTTGCTGGCTCTCATGGGTCGTTTGATTAGTTTCAAGGTGACTAATAACGCCGTTAGTGACGATGATTTTTACGTTGTTAGCCCAGCCTGAGGAGATTAAAGCTTGGTTGGCAAAGTAAACTTGGTCCATTATTGGCACTCTCATGGTAGGATGTGTTTAACTTGTATAGACATTACATGAATTGGCATAGTCAAGTCAAGATTGTATACTCCAAGCAGAACCAAAACCTATGGGCCCCTTGTGAATATTCCTCAAGCAGATACCACTCAAAGTTTATTAAATGCGCTGCCTAATACCAATGCACCCATTTATGCTCGACTAAAAAGCGCCATTTTAGAGAACATACAGTCATCCAATTGGATGCCAGAGCAACGCTTGCCATCTGAAGCCCAAATGGTGAACGCTTTAGGCGTGAGCCGCATGACGGTGAATCGGGCGTTAAGAGAACTCGCCGCCGATGGAGTGCTTATTCGCCAGCAAGGCGTGGGCACCTTTGTGGCTCCCCAAAAAGCCCATTCGGCATTATTTGAAGTGCACAATATTGCCCAAGAAATTGCTGACCGAGGTCACAAGCATGAAACAATAGTTGTTGGATTACAATCAGTTAAAGCGAATACAGATCAAGCTTTACGACTTGGGGTGCGTACGGGTGAAATTATTTTTAAGTCAACTTTAATTCATCTTGAAGATCAACAGCCCATTCAATTAGAACAACGTATTGTGAATGCTACCTTGGTGCCAAACTACGGCCAACAAGACTTTACTCAATTAACACCCTTTGCTTATCTAAATAAAGTCGCCCCTATTACTGAAGGTGAGCATTTAGTAGAAGCCGTCATTCCAAACGCTATTGAAGCCCAGCAGCTGGCGATTAATTCAACCCAAGCCTGCCTCCAAATAAAACGTCGAACTTGGTCTGGCAAGACAATTGTCACCAGTGCTAGATTGCTTTCTCCAGGTCATCTTTTTCAATTATTTGGGCATTTTGGACGCATCTAGTGGCTACATTTTACTTGCCAGAGTATTAAAATGGGCGTATCTTTTATTACTTGTATATACATGTAAGGAAAATGCCCATGATTAGTCCTCAGGAACTCACCGCACGCCGCACCCGCCATGGCGATATTAAAGCACCTACGGGCAGTACAATCAGCACTAAAAGCTGGCTAACTGAGGCACCTCTGCGCATGCTAATGAACAACCTCGACCCAGAGGTGGCAGAGAATCCCAACGAACTGGTGGTCTATGGTGGTATCGGTCGGGCGGCTAGAGACTGGGCTAGTTATGATCAAATAGTGGCATCACTGACCGAGCTTGAAGATGACGAGACGCTACTCGTCCAGTCTGGCAAACCTGTTGGGGTGTTCAAAACCCATAGTAATGCTCCGCGAGTGTTAATTGCTAATTCAAATTTGGTTCCACATTGGGCCACCTGGGACCACTTTAATGAGTTGGATGCGAAAGGTTTGGCTATGTTTGGCCAAATGACAGCCGGTAGTTGGATTTATATCGGTAGCCAGGGCATTGTTCAGGGTACTTACGAAACCTTTGTGGAGGCTGGGCGACAGCACTTTGGTGGGAGCCTAAAAGGGCGCTGGATTCTTACAGCGGGGCTTGGCGGTATGGGCGGGGCACAGCCATTAGCAGCAAGCTTGGCGGGTGCTTGCTCCCTTAACATCGAATGTCAACAAAGTCGTATTGACCTGCGCTTACAAACTCGCTACCTAGATGAACAAGCCAAGGATCTTGATGATGCTTTGCAACGGATTGAACACTACACACAAATGGGTGAGGCCAAGTCGATAGGCTTGCTGGGAAATGCGGCAGACATTTTACCAGAGTTAGTAAGACGTGGCGTTAAACCAGATTTAGTCACCGATCAAACCTCTGCCCACGATCCTTTAAATGGTTACTTACCGCAAAATATGGATTGGGAAAGCTATCGTCAAAATGCGACTGATCAACCTGCAGACACAATATTGGCCGCCAAGGCATCTATGGCCACTCATGTTAAAGCCATGCTGGCATTCCATGAGCAAGGTATTCCTACCGTAGATTACGGCAACAATATCCGCCAAGTCGCGCTTGAAGAAGGCGTAGAAAATGCCTTCAACTTCCCAGGCTTTGTGCCTGCCTATATTCGGCCACTCTTTTGCCGTGGTATCGGGCCCTTTCGCTGGGTTGCCTTATCTGGCGATAAGGAAGATATTTATCGCACAGACGCCAAGGTTAAGGAACTTATTCCTGATGATGCCCATTTACATAATTGGCTCACTATGGCTCGTGAACGCATTCAGTTCCAAGGTTTACCAGCCCGTATTTGTTGGGTTGGACTTGGCCAGCGCGCCAAACTTGGCTTGGCCTTTAATGAAATGGTACGCTCTGGCGAAGTCAAAGCCCCCATTGTGATTGGACGCGATCACCTAGATTCGGGTTCTGTGGCTAGTCCTAACCGAGAAACAGAAGGCATGCGCGATGGCTCTGATGCCGTATCTGATTGGCCCTTACTTAATGCCCTGCTCAATACAGCATCAGGGGCTACCTGGGTCTCTTTACACCATGGAGGTGGCGTGGGCATGGGCTTTTCACAACATTCAGGCATGGTGATTGTTTGTGATGGCACTGACGAAGCCGCCGAACGTATTGCCCGTGTGCTCCACAACGATCCAGCCACAGGTGTTATGCGCCATGCAGATGCCGGCTACGACATTGCTATAGAGTGCGCCCAACAGCAGGGCTTAAACCTTCCCATGATTAAGCAGAACTAAATTCACTGAGGCTTCTTATGTACACCTTTGAAATTCAGCCTGGCCTTCTCACACTTGCGCAATTGCGCAAAGTAGCCCGCCATCGGGTTAATGTGTCTATCGCCAGCCATGCTCTGCCTGCTATTCATAAAAGCCAGCAACTGGTCAATCAAATGATTGAGGAAAATAGAACAGTATACGGTATCAATACTGGGTTTGGGCTACTGGCTAACACCCGAATAGAGGTAGACGACCTTGAGGAACTGCAACGTTCTATTGTCTTGTCTCATGCAGCAGGCATTGGGCAATTCATGGACGATGCGACCGTTCGGTTGGTCATGGTACTCAAGATCAATAGTTTAGCGCGTGGATTCTCTGGCATCCGCTTAAGCGTGATTGAAGCATTAATGACCCTCATTAATACGGAAGTTTTTCCCTGCATTCCTGAAAAAGGTTCAGTGGGTGCCTCAGGTGATTTGGCTCCTTTAGCCCATATGAGCGCCGTGTTATTGGGCGAAGGCCAAGCCCGTTACCGAGGCGAAATAATTTCTGGAATAGCGGCATTGAAAATAGCGGGTTTGAAACCGGTGACCTTAGCCCCAAAGGAAGGACTAGCCCTACTCAATGGCACTCAAGTATCTACCGCCTTTGCCCTACAAGGCTTATTCCATAGTGAAGACTTATGGGCCTCAGCTACAGTCTGTGGTGCACTCTCTGTCGAAGCAGCCTTGGGTAGTCGCAGCCCCTTTGATGAACGTATCCACCAAGTGCGGGGGCACAAAGGCCAAATTGATTCTGCTAAGGCCTACCGCCATCTCCTCACTGAAAATAGTGAAGTGGGTCTCTCACATGACCAGTGCCATAAGGTACAAGACCCCTATTCTTTGCGCTGCCAGCCTCAAGTTATGGGCGCTTGTTTAGAGCAGATCCGCCACGCTGCCGGCGTCTTGGAAGTCGAGTCTAATGCGGTATCAGACAACCCATTAGTCTTTGCTGATGAGGGAGACATTATCTCTGGGGGTAATTTTCACGCCGAACCAGTGGCTATGGTGGCTGATAATTTAGCCTTAGCCATTGCCGAAATTGGCAGTTTATCAGAGCGGCGTATGGCCTTACTAATTGATTCAGCCCTTAGCCAATTACCCCCTTTTTTAGTCGATAATGGGGGTGTGAATTCAGGCTTTATGATTGCTCAGGTGACTGCTGCCGCCTTGGCAAGTGAAAACAAAACTTTTGCTCACCCCGCTAGTGTGGACAGCATACCTACTTCAGCTAATCAAGAGGATCATGTGTCTATGGCCACTTTTGCAGCGCGCCGTTTGCGAGATATGAGCGAAAATACCCGCGGTATTTTAGCAGTAGAACTCTTAGCTTCGGTGCAAGGCTTAGATTTTCGCACCGGCTTAAATTCCAGTCCGTTGCTCGAACAGGCTCGCTCTGGTTTACGGGCACGTGTGCCTTTCTATGACAAAGACCGTTACTTTGCCACAGACATTGCAGCTGCTAATGAACTGTTAGCTACCGCTTGCCATAATGACATGATGCCAAGTGGCACACTATCCAGCACTAATTAGTGGGTGATAGGTTGCCCACACAGGATACAAAAATGCCTTCCTTTGATACGATTTACGTTGGTTTTCATGCTGCTACCATGGTGTCTACCAAGGATTATGGCCCCATTGAAAATGCAGCGATAGGGGTTAAACATGGCCAAATTACTTGGTTAGGCCCAGTTTCTGAATTACCTCACCACGAGGCAACAATAATCGACTTGGGTGGTGGTTGGGTTACGCCTGGTTTGGTTGATTGTCATACTCACTTAGTATTTGGTAGTGATCGCAGCGCCGAATATGAGATGCGTCTACAAGGGGCAAGTTATCAAGCCATTGCTAAGGCTGGTGGCGGCATTGTTTCCACTGTGACTGATACCAGAAATGCTAGCGCAGAAGCCTTATTCACTGCTGCAGAAAAGCGCCTCTGCGCCCTTATGGCTGACGGTGTGACTTGTGTCGAAGTGAAATCGGGTTATGGCTTAGACCTAGTCACAGAAGAAAAAATGTTGCGCGTCGCTCGCTCCCTTGGTGAAAAACTATCGGTGACCTTGCAGACCACATGTTTGGCGGCCCATGCCATACCCCCCGAATTTCAGGGTCAAGCTGATGCTTACATTGATTTGGTGTGTGAAGAAATCATACCCACCATAGCCAAAGCTGGCCTGGCCGACGCAGTTGACGGTTTCTGTGAAGGCATTGCCTTTTCTGTGGCTCAAATTGAACGGGTATTTGACACGGCCCTCGCCTTTGACTTACCCGTAAAGCTTCATGCTGAACAACTTTCTAACCTAGGAGGCTCTGGCTTAGCGGCTCGCTATAAGGCGTTGTCCAGTGATCATCTAGAATATCTTAGTGATGCAGACGCCAAAGCCATGGCCATTGCGGGTACTGTTGCCGTGATTCTGCCAGGGGCATTTTTTTGCCTCAAAGAAACCAAACAACCACCCATACAGCGCCTCCGTGAACTAGGTGTACCTATGGCCATCGCCAGTGATTGTAATCCAGGGTCAGCGCCAGTTTTGTCCTTGCGTTTAATGATGAACATGGCCTGCACCTTATTTGGCTTTACACCACTAGAAGCATTGCAAGGAGCCACCCGTCATGGTGCTCAGGCTCTTGGTTTAGGCCATAGCCATGGCCAGCTTAAAGTCGGTTATGCTGCTGATTTTGTGTGTTGGGATATTCAAAAACCTGCAGAATTGAGTTACTGGCTGGGTGGCCAATTAGTAAAGCACCGCATTGTTGCGGGCCAAATCACATGACTGAATTCAATATAACTAAACCAGAAGACTTTATTACTATGCCGTGGCGCAATGGTTTAGGCTCAACGATTGAATTAGTAAAACACTGGTCTGGTGACTCTTTTCAGTGGCGCCTTAGCATGGCTGAGGTAACACAGGATGGCGCCTTTTCAGACTTTTCTGGCTATGACCGCTGTTTGCTTCTAATGCATGGCAAAGGGATGACACTCACAGACCAAGTAGGTCAGCAATGGCGTCTCTCAGAAACTCTAGATGCTGCCCACTTTAAAGGCGAAGACCTCATCGATGCGTGTCTCCATGATGGGCCAATTCTTGATTTCAACTTAATGACTAGACGCAAAGATTGTCGCGCCAAAGTCTTCACCAGCCAGCAGGAAAAGAGCCAAAAAATAGATTTAAACGGTGACTTATTTTTGCTTTTCAGTATTCAAGGCAACACCCATTTTCAGCTCAACAACAGGCAGCAAACACAAGTACAAGAACAACATATACTGCAGCTAGGCTCCAGTACTGCCGATACCTGTCATTGCCATGGTGAGGCGTGGGTAGGTATACTTATTAGCAACCCATAGCCCATAATGGTGTTTAGTTAAAGGCCTTGTGGTGGGTGAGACTCATCACTCAAACTCGCGACCTAGCCCCGCAACCTAACCCGCTATTTAAGCCCACTAATTTACCCCTTTTTTAGGTTAACTCAGGAGTCATGCATGCAACTGGAGCACGTGGTTAATTTCGCTACCCACCCTATTTCCGATCCCCAGTATGAGCAGGCCTGTAAACAACAGCTTGATCAAGAAGGGGTATTAATTCTCAAAAACTTTCTCAGCCCCACTGCGCGGGCTGCCATTATCACTGAAGGCGAGCACAAAAAAACGTCTGCTTTTTATACCAATTCTGGTCACAATGTATACCTTACCCAAAAAGATGCAGCCTTGGCTGATGACCACCCCCGTAATAAATGGGTGCACTCTTCCAAGGGCTGCATTACGGACGATCAGATTGGGCTAGATTCGCCCTTGCGTGTGCTCTATGATGCGCAGCAACTACGCTCATTTTTAGCCGTTGTATTAGGCGAAGACACACTATATCCATACGCTGATAGGCTGTCTTCAATTAACTTACATTATGCCAGCGAAGGTCAGGAGTTAGGCTGGCACTTTGATAACTCGTCTTTTGCCATCACCTTATTACTGCAAAGCCCAAAAGCTGGCGGCCAATTCGAATATGTGCCAAAACTTAGAAATGCTAGCCAAGGCGACATGAATTATGCAGGTGTGGATCGGGTACTCAAGGGAGAAGTAGAGGCGCAGGCCATTCCTATGGGTGCAGGTGATCTAATGCTGTTTAGGGGCAGAGATGCACTGCATCGTGTCACACCAAGCCAGGGAGAAATCACGCGCATGCTAGTGGTACTGGCCTATAATGCCGAACCTAATGTATCACTGTCTGAATCTGCTCGCATGACCTTCTATGGTCGTTTAACATAGCAACAGCATTGGTTTGCGCAGTTGTGGGGCGATCCCATGTTGGCGAGATTTAATGGGCTAAGCCAATCATAATGGTGCCAAATGCGACGATCACCCCAGCTAAAAGGCGACGGGTCTTTGGCCCCTCGCCAAACCAAAAGACACCGATTAGGGCGGCGAAAATCACCGATGTCTCGCGCAAAGCAGAGACCACGCCTAAAGGAGCTTCAGTCTTGGCATAAAGCACCAGCGCATAGGCAGTGGCTGACAGGATGCCACCCAAAAAGCCAAGTAGGCAGGGTTTTAACGGCATCATCCGCAGTCGCTGCCATTGAGTTTTAAAGATAAACAGTGCAACAAAGGCTTCGGCTATGAACAACCAGGCAATATAGCCCATGATGCTGTCAGACAAACGCACTCCGACACCATCCACTAGCGAATAAGCCGCCACAATGGCCGCCACAATGACTGCTGCAACCATTGATAATTTTGGCACCTCTGTTTTGAAAATACCTTGCGACAGCACCATCACCCCAGCCGAGACTGAAATGATGCCTAACCAAGCCAAGCCAGGAAGGCTCTCACCAATCCATATTTGTGCCCCCAATGCCACTAAGACTGGCGCTAAACCGCGGGTGATGGGGTAGACAAGGCTCAGGTCTCCAATGCGATAGGCGAGATTTAAAAAATAATAATATCCCCAGTGGATGAGGGTTGAGGCAATGATATAGGGTACGGCGGCCCATCCAGGCAGTGGCGCCTGCGTTGCAATGATAATACCAGGTACCACATGTCCCAAGGCAATCAGACCCAGTACAATCGTCTTGTCGGCAGAGCCTTTGACCAAAGCGTTCCAGAACGCATGTAAAAAGGCAGAGGCCAAAACAATGAAAACCAGCGATAAACTCATAACGTCTCACAGAGTGCAATTGCTGCGGGCAGATCGTCTAAAAAAACTGCATACACAGTAATCGGCCCCGCCAGAAGGATGTCGTGCGCACTATCGTAGTTAACCTGGCCAAGGTGTTAAACCCCTCAAAGGTACTAATGGCACGTTAAATAATGCACATAAAAAGGCAAGTCCAAAGGACTATTTAGACCCATAAGTTAAAACGGGCCTGCACTTTTAAGTAAAAGTGCAGGCCCGTTCGTTAAGGTCAGTGGGCGTTAAGCAAACCACCAACGCTCAGCTGCCTTACCACCATCTAGTTCCCAGTTAGCTGCAACATCAGGGCCATGAGCTAATTTTTTACTCAAGGCATGCACGTTATTAGCGAACATAGGCACCAACGCTCCACCGTCGTCGTTAACCAAGGCTTGGCATTCATAATAGATTTCACGGCGCTTAGCCAAATCTAATTCTGAACTTCCCATTTGTACCAGTTTGTTAAAGCGTTCAACAGAGGCACCCGTGCGCCATGCGGTATCGTTCCATTTGCCGTCTGCCATGTAGGCGGCTTTGAACATCCAATCTTCCGTCGGACGGCCGCCCCAATAGCATGCAGTCCATGGCTTCTTATTCCACACATTAGACCAATAACCATCTTTAGGCTCACGCACTACTTCAATATTAAGTCCCGACTTAGCCGCCGATTCTTTAATCAAAAGAGCGGCGTCAACGGCACCAGCAAAGGCTGCATCGGAGGCAGATAACTGCACATTAGAACCATCATAACCGGCTTTTTTCAGATGAAAAGCCGCCTTGTCTGGATCATAGGCTCGCTGAGCTAGTTCACTATTGTGGAACGGGTTAGCCGTAGAAATAGGGGTATCGTTACCAATGGCCCCATGGCCTGAAAGAATCTTAGTGACTAATTCTTCGCGGTCTACTGACAATTTACAGGCCATGCGGAAATCATAGTTATCAAAGGGAGCAGCATCACAACGCATTGGGAAGGTGTAATGCAAGGTGCCCGTGGTTTCTAAAATCTCCAGAGAAGGATTACGCGCTAACAAGTGAACCGTTTTAGGGTCTACTCGGCCAATCGCATCTACGTCGCCATTCATCATGGCATTCTGTCTGGCTGTTACGTCAAGTATGACCAATAGTTCCACTTCATCGAAGTGAGCAGCATCTTGCTTCCAGTAGTTCGGATTACGATAGAACTTAGCCCGCACGCCTGGCTCATAATTTTCCATGATATAGCCACCAGTGCCAATACCAGAAGCCCAGTCTAGCTGACCATCACGCACAGGTAGAATGGGGAAGTGGTAGTCACTTACGATAAAGGCAAAGTCAGCACTGCCATTAGCCAAGGTGAACACAACATCATCTCCATTAATGGCGATGTTAGTGACATCTGCTAATAAGGCCTTACCTGCAGACTTGGTATCTTCGCCCATGTGGAACTGAAATGAAGCCACTACATCAGCGGGTGTCAGCGCTTTGCCATCATGGAAGGTGACGCCTGAGCGAATTTTAAAGGTCCAGACTTTTGCATCTGCAGAAGCTCCATATTCAGATGCAAGCTCAGGAATTAGCTGCCCTTCTTTGCTCACTTCTGTGAGGTGATTACAATAAGCAAAAATGACATTTTGTGACATGCCGTTTTCTGATGTGCCTGGGTCTAGTGAATCAGTGGTAGATCCGTGGCCCATGCCCAATCTAAATTTACCACCGGCCTTGTGAGATCCAGCTGAAGCGTTTCCAGCTGCAGCCAATGCAGTCGGCAAGATAATACCTGCAGCTAGACTGCTGGTGACAAATTGACGACGGTTTAAGTCCATGGTGAATGGATTTTTTAATTGATCTATTTGGTCTTTAGACATTGTTTTTATTCTCCAATTATATAACTAACTAATATAGATTACGTTGAGTTCGAGGGTTCATACTTGGGTTCCAAAAAAGCTAAATCTTGGGGGTCGAGTTCGACATAAAATTTGTTAGGTAAAAAAAAGTAACACAAAAATTTGTTGTTGACTAGTTAGTGCCCGTCCATAAACGGGTTATTTAAAAAAAATGTCTAATTTTAAAAGAACCGATTTTTATTGACGCTGAATTAACTTTGGCGAAAGAGTTTCAGTTCTCGCTGTGCATAATTTGTATCAGTTTAATGTTTTTCGAACAGGCCTAGCCCGTCAACACCTCTTAAATCTAAAAACTTGTCCGTTTAACTGACTTTCTAAATATTATCCAGACCGAATTCTCACCAAGCGAATCAGGTTGTAGGCTATCACAGACGACCAAACAAACGCTTTGAAGCCATCATGGCCCTTCCATTTTGCTTTACCCATGCCAAACGCTCGCTTTAATTCCGATATATTCCTTTCAACTCCTGCACGAAAGTTCCGCAATTTATTGAACGTTTTTATTTTCACGCCCATTACTTTGAATGAAATACCTACTCGTTTATGAAAGACAACTTGCTTAACGCCAAGCTCTCTTCCTGCCTCAACATTTTTTTGGCTGGCATAGCCTCCGCCAGTAATAATACCAACGCTAAGCTCGGGATCATCCCGTAACATCACAAAGGCTTCACCTAACCGTTGGCTGGTGTAAATATCAATGGCGTTGGCTTTAGGATTATCGAGGACAATCTCAAGAATTTGCCCGTTACGAGGACTTTAACTTTTTCTGAATTTTGCATATTTTTCCCTTCTTCTTAGGCAATATCACTTCTATTGGTGTTTGTTGGTAGAAGCGTTATTTTAATCATAATGTGTTCTTTTCATTTTGTGGTTTTAAGCCTGTGTAAGGTTATTTTTTTTCGACTTAAATCACTAAAAAATCGACATTTTATAGAGAACGTTTGTATTAATACTTGTTAAGCCTAAGTAAAGAATGCGAATGCTTTTATGTAAATAGGGGCTAAATGTTATTTCACCAATTTCCCCGCCATTTCTCGCAGTCCTTTAAGGGCCGTGGCTTGCACATCCCGGTGAGTTGGGTTTGATGGGTAAATGGCATAGGCTGGTCGCTCAAAAAAGGGAGTATTATCCACCTGTTTAACTAAACCTTGTCGTATCATGGGTGCGGCTGATCGCTCCAAGACATAGGCACTGCAGGGCTCACGCAGTAACAGAATGCGAGCAATATCAGCAAAGTGTACACGAATCCGGTAGCTGTCTTCCAAGTCACCGATAAAGCGACGCTGGTCTTCATCAAATTCTTCATCCCATGCTATGGGTATATAGTTGTCACGCCACTGCTCTACCGATTTGAAACTGGTCACTAAAATCAGTTTTTCTGTAAAAAGGGTTTCAAAAACTACACCGCTAGTGATCTTGTATTGATAGCCCACTGCGAGATCGAGTAGGCCAGTACTGATTTCTTTTGCGGCAATCATTGAGTAACTGCTGTCGATCGTCAACGATATATCGGGGGCTTGCTGTTTCATCCAATCGACCCAATCGAGGGAAAAACTATCTAACAGTAAATACTGACTCATATAGCGATAATGCGCACGGTAGGTTTTCACCCGGCGAGATTCTTCCTTACCATGTTCGATGATATCGATGGCATTGCGTGCATACTGGATAAACCGTTTACCTTGAGGGGTGAGATCAGCGCCACGACGATGGCGTATAAAGACGTCGAAGCCGAGCCAGTCTTCTAATGTCTTGATACGAGTGGTGATTGCCGCCTGAGTGACAAATAATTCATCGGCCGCACGGCGAAAGCTACCGAGGCGGGCAATCTGTAAGAATGTTTTAAGTTGAGTGTTTAAATTAGACATTAAATAAATCTATCACTATAACAGATAAATTTAAATAGATTTTTGTCACATTTTGCATAATAATTTCTCTTATCGTTACTTACCTCAGTGAGGGGCACTCTTGATGAGCACTAATTTTATCGCAACTAATGCAGCCTCCAGCCATGTTGAACTTGACCGTAAAATAGTCAAATCACTCAGTCGTCGTTCTGATCGTCCAGGGTTAATTTATATGACTAAATGGATCATCACCTTAATCGCTTCAGGCAGTCTTATTTATCTTGCAATGGGTACCGGATGGGTGTGGCCAGCCATGTTTCTTTATGGTGCCATACTTTCTATTCCTGCCTATGCGATGAGTCATGAAACTGCCCACGGTACCGCCTTTAAAACACGTTGGCTCAATGAGACTGTTAATTGGATGACGGCACTGATTTATCTCGAAGAACCTCTGTATCGACGCTATACCCATACCAATCATCACACCTATACTTGGCACGTTGGTAAAGACAGTCAGATGCCCTTTGATACCCCCATGACATTGGGTGGTTGGTTAACTGAAGCGACCGGATATGCCTCGCTTCACTTTGCTGTGGTCACACTTTTCAGGCTTACTTTTGGTCAGAATACTGAAGTCATGAAAACAGTCATCCCAGCCGATGAAATATCGAGAGTTCGTCGTAATGCTTGGATCTTTTTGACCATCTATATTCTTATTGGAATATTGATTGTGCTGGGCGTTGATAAGCTGCTTTGGTTTTTAGTCATTCCTATCTTGTTGGGTAGATCAGCGATGATCTTGATGGGGCTGATACAACATGTAGAAATGGCAGAAAACTCTCCTTCCATTATTGACAGTACGCGATCATTCAAAACGAATTGGATTGTGTCTTTCCTTTATATGAATATGAATTACCATGTGGAACATCACCTTTATCCACAAGTGCCTTTTTATGCGTTACCTGCGCTACATGAAGCGATTAAAGACCAGCTTCCATCGCCTGATCCCGGTTTTTGGCGAACCAGTCTTGAAGTACTTTCTGTGGTTATCCGCCGTTCTTTAAATCGCAATACTAAAGCGCGGTCGATTCGCCAAGCCCCCAATATGATCACTGAAGGTGGGTTTGAAAAAGTATCCGTTAGGAGTATGAAATGAGGTTGAAAAATATCTATACCTATGGTGGTTTCCCAGCAAAACGCAATTTGACCGTGGCTGATATTATCGACAACAAAGGTCAGCGTCGAATGTCAATGACAGATGCTTGTACACGTGAACAAGCGGAGATCTGTGAATCAGTGGGCATTGACGTATTAAATATCTGGGATCGAGATGTTATGGAAGTTCGGGCTGGCGCGCCGAATACCTTTATCTCGGCAGGATTATCCATGAGCGATTACCTAACTTCCGACGACATACTTCGAGCGGCGGTCAACGTTGCCTCTGCTGGTGCCGATATCGTGTATACCCCACGAGGTTTTGGTGTGGTAGAAATGCTGGTTAACGAAGGCTTATCTGTGATGGGACATATTGGATTGATTCCACGTCGTTCCACACAGATTGGAGGTTTACGAGCAACTGGGAAAACAGCAGATGAAGCCATGTATATTTACGAACAATGCAAACGCTACGAAGAGGCGGGTGCTTGTTGGGTAGAGGTTGAGTGCATGGCCAGTGAAGCCCTGGCAGAAATCAGTAAACACACTTCGTTAATCACTCATTCTATTGGTGCAGGACCCTATGCCGATTTTATTTTACTGTTTATGGATGATATCTGTGGCGACAACCCCAACCCACCGCGACACGCTCGAGCTTTTGGCGACTTATTAAGTCTTCGTGAACAGATGTGTGCAGAGCGCCGACGTGCGTTAAGTGCTTATAAAGTCGCGATTAATGAGGGGGCTTACCCTGATGACAGCACTTCAATTACCATGCCTACTGACGAGCTTGAAATTTTGAAGGAAATGCTCGATAAAAAATAACACAACGCTTTTCATAAACGACTTCTATAAACTTATTTTATGGAGAATATTAATGCCTCAAATACTTTTAGAAAACCCGCTCTCTGTACCTGATGATGAATGGCAATTACGTTGTGATCTTGCGGCTTGTTATCGTTTATTTGTGAAATTTGGCTGGACTGATTTAATTTTTACTCACTTAAGTGTGCGTGTTCCAGGAAATTTGGAACATTATTTAGTCAACCCTTATGGTTTGCTGTTTCATGAAATCACCGCGTCAAATTTAATTAAAGTAGATTTTAAGGGCAATGTTATCTCTGGTGATTATCCTTACAACGAAGCGGGTCACGCAATCCATTCTTCTATATTAAAAGCGCGTCCGGATATTAATTCGGTATTACATAGTCACACCCGTGCCGGGATGGCTGTGTCTTGTATGAAAGAAGGGCTGCTGCCGCTGACTCAACATGCGGGAGAAGTGAGAGAACTCGTTTGTTATCACGAGTACGGCGTGGCGGATGTTGATCCAGAAGAATGCCGTCGCTTGGGTGAGGATATGTTAAAAAACAAGTGGCTAATGATCATGCATAACCACGGTTTATTAAGTGCAGGTCGCACCATAGCAGAGGCATTTTATTATTTATACGTCTTAGAAAATGCTTGTAAAGTACAGATCGATGTTATGACTTCAGGGTATGAAATTATTTTACCGAGTGAAACCTCCTTGGCTCAATTAGCTGAATATAGTAAACCACCTGCTGATGGTCCTGGTGACTTTGTGACACGATCCTGGGGGTCATTAATTCGTATGTTGGATCAAGAACAACCTTCATATCGAGATTAAAATTGATAGAACCAAGAGATAAAAATGATGATGAATGAAAACTGGGTATTAGCTTGTGCCGCTGATGATATTGACGAAGAAGATTTAATTCGTTTTGATCACGGCGATAAAACATTTTGTATTTACAACACAGAAAAAGGTTTTTATGCCACCGATGGTATGTGTACTCATGAAGATGAGCACCTTGAATCTGGGCTAGTTATCGGCACAGTGGTGGAATGCCCGTTGCATCAAGGGCGTTTTGATATCCCAACAGGTAAAGCTCTCGGTGCGCCAGTGTGTGTCAATTTAATCACCTATGTAGTTAAAAAAGAAGATGGCAATATTTATTTGAATATTGATTAATCTTAATGAGTGAGTATTACATTAGGAAGTTAAGATTATGAGCTCTATTGTTATTGTTGGTGGCGGCCAAACTGCGGCTGCAATTATCCATGATTTACATGAACTTGATTATCAAAGAGATATTACCCTAATTAGTGAAGAGTCTTATCTTCCCTATGAGCGGCCACCTTTATCAAAGAAATATTTAGCCGGTGAATTAACAGAAGAAAGTTTATTATGCCATTCCGCTCAAAAGTACCAAGAAATGGGTGTGAACTTTTTATTAGATAGCCGAGTTGATAGCCTTGATAGAAATAACAAAAGACTCACTTTAAATGATAATCAACAAATGGGTTATAGCAAACTCGTTTTGGCAACCGGTTCTCGGGTCAGGCGTTTATCGATACCTGGACATGATTTAAAAGGTATTTGCTATCTACGGACCATTGAAGATGCACATTATTTACAACGTGTTTTTAAGCGAGGCAAACGTTTACTTATTTGTGGCGCAGGTTATGTTGGCCTTGAGGTGGCTGCTATTGCAGTAACAATGGGGATGAACGTTACTGTTCTTGAAATGGAAAATAGAATCTTAAATCGAGTTGCTGGGCCAGAGCTTGCGGAATTTTATAGTAATAAACACAAACAGTCTGGTGTTGAGATTATAAATAATATCAAGATAACCGCATTTAGTGGTACAGAATATGTTGATGGAGTTATTTGTAACAACGGCCAAAAGTATAGTGCTAATATGGTGCTGGTTGGCGTAGGAGTATTACCCAATCAGGAATTGGCAGAGCAGGCTGGCATTCTTGTTGATAATGGCATTCTTGTCGATGAATATTGCTGTACGAATGACCCCAATATTTTTGCGGCTGGTGATTGTACTAATCACTATAACTTTATTTATCGACGTCGCCTTCGTTTGGAGTCTGTACAAAATGCCCTAGGTCAAGCAAAAGTGGTCGCCTCTGAACTGTCTTTTGCTGAACCGCTTTTTACGGAATCATCTATTTTAGAAGATAGAATAAGGACGTCCTATAATGAGTTACCCTGGTTTTGGTCTGAACAATATGACCTGCGTTTACAAACAGCGGGCTTAAGCCAGGGGTATGAGACAACCGTTATTCGTGGAGATATAGCAAGCCAGTCATTTACCCTATTTTATTTACTAAATGATAGGATTATTGCCACTGATTCGGTGAATGATTCAAAAGTATTTATGCTATCTAAATCATTAATTAGCGAAGGTGTCCAGGTTGACGCAGAGCAATTGATAGACAGGGAAATTAATTTTAAAAAACTGTCAAAAATATTATTAAGTCAATGATCCATTAAGAAAATTATGTAAATTAGGTGCTCCTATGTCCTGCCCTTATCAACTACCCGGCACCTTTGATGACCAGATCGTCCCGATCACTGCGATAAAGCGGGTCAAGAACCGCGAAACTGGAGAGGAAACCCCGGAAGAGGTGACCTTGTTACATTAGGTGTCAACACGTGCACCCATAGGTATTGACATCAATCTCAAACATCAAAAAGGGGTTTATATATGACTAAAAATAAATGTATTGCTGTATTTGGCGGTACTGGGAAGGTTGGTTGTGAGTTTGCCAAAATGGCACTTGAATCTGGCTATTCGCTGCGTTTATTAGTTAGAAATCGTAGTAGTTTTGACCTTGATAATGATAATCGCATTGAAGTTATTGAAGGAGATGCTACCAATGCCAAAGATGTCGCTGCCGTTGTCGCTGGATCTGATGTGGTGGTCAGCACCCTAGGTAATCCTTACCCTAGTCGGGGTGTGCATATTATGTTTAATGCCACGGAAAATATAATGAAAGCTGCGGCAAAGCAGCCTAATCCGCCAGCCATAAGCCGCTTGGAGCATGGTTTGCAATCTGCAACCAGAGCTTGGCGCGAGGGGGCTAATGACGATAGCTTCCAATCATTGTTAGGCTTAGCTGCCTTAACAACTTCAGATTTTTGTGAACCTAGACTAATAGGTCATAATTTTTACTGCCGATAGGCATAACTCAGATTTTAGTATACAGTTATGTTACAAACAAAAATAAATCATCGAGTATTCATTCACGTGCATCCCGTTTTAACGACTATTATTCAGCGCTTAGGGCTAGGACTTCTCACCCTTTTTGTAGTGACCGTTATCATTTTTAGTTCTATCGAGTTTTTACCCGGTGACTTTGGTCAAGCGGTATTAGGACAAGCCGCACTCCCGGAGACAGTAGAGGCTTTTCGACGAGAACTTGGCTTAGATAGGCCGCCTGTAGAACGTTATTTTATGTGGGCTGGTAACGTACTCACCGGCGATTTGGGAACTTCTTTTTCGGGACGCGATGCTTCAGGTGTAGACCGTTCAAGAGATGTATGGCAACTTATTCAACCTCGCTTAGCCAATACCTTATTTTTAGCTTCCATGGCAGCACTTGTCGCGGTTCCATTATCCTTGGCCTTAGGTATTACTGCTGCACTCTACCGCAATTCGATTTACGATCGAGTCGTTAATGCAACGACTCTCACGACTATTTCTTTCCCAGAGTTTTTTGTGGGTTATATTTTAATTTTAATTTTTGCAACTTACTTTAAAGTGTTCCCCTCCCTAGCTAATATTTCTGACTCCACGCCTTTGTTAGAAAAAATTTACCGGTCCACCTTACCCGCCTTTGCCCTCACTTTGGTGATCGTTGCGCACATGATGCGCATGACCCGAGCCGCCATCATTAACCTATTAGCCAGCCCATACATAGAAATGGCGCAACTCAAGGGTGCATCTAAAGCCAAGGTTATATTGCACCACGCCCTGCCCAACGCTTGGGCTCCCATCGTTAACGTGATCGCCTTTAACCTCGCTTATTTAGTGGTTGGGGTGGTCGTGGTAGAGGTGGTCTTTGTTTATCCTGGGTTGGGCCAGCTCATGGTAGATGCAGTTTCAAGCCGAGATATTCCTGTAGTGCAGGCTTGTGCGTTAATCTTTGCTGGCACCTATATTTTACTCAATTTATTTGCCGATGTTATTTCCATTATCACTAACCCAAGGCTGTTGCATCCACGATGAATACACCAAACACCACTGATGGGAGCTATTCTGCGGCTAACGAAGTGACCTTAGTCAAAGCAAGAAGAAGCGTATTACAGAATATATGGCGGACTCTAAAAACGGCACCACCCACCGCTTGGTTTGGCATGGTCGTGATCACTTTTTATTTAATCGTGGCTTTGTTTGCGTCCTTGCTCGCTCCCCATGGGCAAGCACAAGTCTTTCCCATGGCTTATGCACCATGGAGCGAAGAGTTTATATTAGGCACAGATGCCTTGGGCCGTGATGTATTTAGCCGTCTTATTTATGGAGCACAAAACACCATTGGCATCGCTGTGGCCACAACCCTATTGGCTTTTTTGATTGGCGGTAGTTTAGGCTTAATAGCCGCCATCAGTCGAAACTGGCTAGACCAAGTCTTAAGTCGTTTTGTCGATGTACTGATGGCGATTCCAAGTCTCATTTTTGCACTAATGCTACTTTCAATTTTTGGCTCTAGTGCAATGAACTTAATATTTATTATTGCTGTACTGGATGCCACGCGTGTGTTTCGCCTCACTAGAGCAGTCGCTCTTAACGTTGTAGTCATGGATTATGTCGAAGCTGCTAAACTGCGTGGTGAAGGCTTAGGCTGGATCATGCGCCGAGAAATCTTACCCAATATTATGCCGCCTTTGGTGGCTGAGTTTGGTTTGCGCTTTTGTTTTGTGTTTTTAACCATTGCGGCCCTGTCCTTTTTAGGCGTGGGTATTCAACCACCCACAGCAGACTGGGGTTCCATGGTACGGGAAAATGCAGGGCTCATTCAATTTGCCGAATACGATTTAACGGCCGCCTTAACTCCCATGATTCCAGCGGCTGCTATTGCTTTGTTGACAGTCGCAGTTAATTTTGTCGTGGATTGGTTTTTACATCAAACAAGTGGACTTCGCGATGAGCACTAATGACGTTTTACTCACCATGCGCGATGTGCGCATCGATGGCTTCAGTGATGATCGCTGGCACCACATCATCAAGGGTGTTGATGTCACCTTAAAGCGGGGAGAGATTCTTGGCTTTATTGGCGAATCTGGTGCGGGCAAGTCAACACTCGGACTGGCAGCCATGGGGTTTGTCCGTCCTGGCTGTAAATTTGTGGGGGGTAGCATAGAGTTTGCTGGTATGGACCTCTTAAACCTCAGCAGTGCCGAGCTTAGACGTTTGCACGGTTCACGCATTGCTTATGTGGCTCAATCAGCCGCAGCCTCCTTTAACCCAGCCCACCGCCTGCTCGATCAAACCATAGAATCAACCGTCGCTCATGGGATTGCAGATCTTGAAACCGCGAAACAAGATGCCATTGAATTATATCGGGACCTGCAACTGCCAGACCCTGAAAACATAGGTCAACGTTATCCTCATCAAGTCTCAGGCGGTCAATTACAGCGAGTCATGACGGCCATGGCGATGTCATCTCGACCTGACCTCATCATCTTTGATGAGCCAACGACGGCCCTCGATGTGACCACGCAAGTGGAAGTGCTCACATCCATGCGCACGATTGTTGAAAAATACAACACAGCAGCCATATACATTACCCACGATTTGGCAGTGGTTGCACAAATGGCCGACAATATAAAGGTCTTACGTTACGGGGAAACTATTGAAGATGCGCCCACAAGGGAAATGATATCCAGTCCTAAAGCGGCCTACACACAATCTCTTTGGGCGGTGCGTGCCTTGGAAAAACCACCACAGACATCCATTGATACCATTCTTGAAATTAACCAAGTACATGCAAGCTATGGCAAGAGCATTAAAGTACTCGATGACATTAGTATCAAAGTTCCACGTGGGCAAACCTTAGCTGTAGTAGGTGAATCAGGTTCGGGGAAGTCTACTGCGGCAAGGGTGATCACGGGTTTATTGCCTCCTTTGGAAGGTCAGATTATATTTAACGGTGAAAGGTTACCTTCAGCCTTAAAAAATCGCTCGAAAAAGCAATTACAAGCCGTTCAAATGATATACCAAATGGCGGATACCGCTATGAACCCTAGACACACGATCAGGGATATTATTGGTAGACCATTAAATTTTTACTTGGGGTTAGTCGGCGCGGCTCAAGACCAAAGAATAATGGAGTTATTGCGCCTCATTGAATTAGATGAGAGCTTTTTAGATCGCTACCCAGATGAATTGTCGGGTGGCCAAAAACAACGTATCTGTATTGCTCGTGCTTTAGCAGCAGAGCCTGAATTGATCATTTGTGATGAGGTCACGTCAGCCCTAGACCAGATTGTACAAGAAGGCATTTTAAAGCTCCTTTTGCGTTTGCAAAAAGAGCTTGGTATTACCTATATTTTCATTACCCATGACATCGCTACAGTGCGCGCCATCGCTGATCAGGTGGTGGTGATGTTCCAAGGTCAAGTGGTAGAACAAGGGGGTAAAGACGAAATATTTACCGCACCTTACCCCGCTTATACTGAACTGTTACTGTCATCAGTACCCGAAATGGATCCAGACTGGCTGACCCAACTTCAGCAACAACGGGCGTTAATAGAGTAACAACCTTTGTCGGCACATTGCGTTATATGTCATTCTTAGGTGACATTCTTAAAATTAGATAAGATGTGGTATTTAGCCTAATTTAAATTAACCGATGAAAAGATCTATGAGCAAACTAAATGTATTATTTTTGTTTAGTGATGAACACCGACGCGATGCCCTCAGTTGTGATGGCCATCCATTAGTGCGGACGCCAAACCTCGATCGACTGGCTCAACAGGGAACTCGGTTTTTAAATGCCTATACCACATCACCCATCTGTGTACCTGCACGGGCTTCAATGGCCAGTGGAGAGTATGTTCATAAAACACGCTGCTGGTCTAATGCCCAAGCTTATCAAGGCGAGCCCAAAAGCTGGGGGCATCAACTTCAATCACAGGGCCATCGAGTAGACTCTATTGGTAAACTTCACTATAGAGGAAATGAATTCGACAATGGTTTTGATCAAGAAATTATACCCATGTATATCCGCGATGGTGTCGGTTGGACGAAAGGCTTGTTACGTGACCACGAAGCCGTACTCGATTGTTCATCCTACGCCAAGGAAATCGGTCCTGGAGATGATCAGTACACTCAATATGATTTAGGCGTTACCCGTAATGCTTGTGACTGGTTGCACAACAAAGAAAATCAAGACTCAGATAAACCCTGGGCACTATTTGTTTCGTGGCTCCGCCCTCATTATCCACTGACGTGCCCGGAAGAATTTTATAACCTATATCCATTGGATCAAATGGACCAGCCACGTTTTTTAGGAGATGACGAGCGCCCGTCCCATCAAGTATTGCAGGCCTTGAGGAAAAACTTCGACTATGAAAAATATTTCATCCCAGAAACAAAAAAAGTAGCTCGTGCTTCATATTACGGATTATGCAGTTTTCTTGATTACCAAGTAGGTCAGGTACTTAAAGCGTTAGAAACTTCAGGTCAGGCTGAAAACACCTTAATCATCTACACTAGTGATCATGGTGACCACAACGGAGATCGTGGTCTGTGGACCAAAATGACTATGTATGATGAATCGTCTTCAATCCCCATGATCATCGCTGGGCCAGGCATCCCCAAGCAAAAAACGGTGACCACCCTAAGTTCACTGATAGATATTTACCCTACAATTCTTGAAGCCACTGGCGCTAGCCATGACAGTAAGGAGCGCCCTGGTATGGCATTGCAAACCATTGCAAACAGTGATCACCTCGAACGCGATATTCTTTCTGAATATCATGATGGGGGATCCTTAACGGGTATGTTTATGCTACGTACAGATGAATGGAAGTACAATTACTACCCAGGATACCCGTCAGAGCTTTACCACATTGCCGAAGATAAGGATGAATTGGTGAACCTTGCTGAGTCTGCAGAGCATCAACAGGTACTGACTGACTGCCATCAAAGAATGCTCGAATTAGTAGACCCAGAAATAGAAAATAAACGGGCGTTTGCAGATCAGGCTGAGGCCATTGAAAGACTGGGCGGTGTGGAAGCGATTCTTAATTCAGACGAGTTCGACTGCACCCCAGTGAGAAGCTAGAGCAGACTTACTTCTTGTTCAAAGCAAAACTGCATGCAGGGAGTTGTTCGAATGCGTATATATAAACGGTAGATGAATGGTACGCAATTCCCCATGTATAAAGAGCGGTTAGTGCTTTAATTTTTTCTGTTAAAGTAGAATATTATCTGTTCAATGTTTGTAAACGATCTGAGCAGCAATGTTTGCATTGTAGGAACACGTTTGACCCCAACCTAATGCACCCGTATCGTTGCACGAGCGCAACCAACCTATAAATTCATTCGAAAATGTTTCAATACTGATCATTTTTATTCAAGCCAACCCAGATTCAGATAAAATAAAATCAGCAGCTTTCTCGGCTACCATAATAGTGGCTGCATTTATGTTGCCACAGACTAGGTTTGGGAATATGGACGCATCCACAACTCGTATACCCCTTAAACCATGCACTTTGAGGCGACTGTCTACCACATTTTTTGTGGGGTCAGGCCCCATGCGGCAGGTACCACAAGGGTGGTAGACCGTATCCGCATTATTACGAATATCCTCAATCAGTTGGGCATCGCTGAGACAGTCAGCCCCCGGACGCATCTCGTCAATCGTTATGGCTTGTAAATGCGGGGTTTGCGCCAACTGTCGCACAAGTTTAACCCCCTCTAGCAGATCCTGAATTTCCCCATCGTGGGCTAAATAATTAGGTTCAATTTTGGGCGCCACCTTAGGATCACTCGAGGTGATATTAATTTGGCCTTCAGATTCAACATGGCAGTTTGAAATCCCCATTAAATACGCTGGGAATGGATCTGGACTCATCATTGGCCTTTTACCTAAAGGGGCCTTGGTGTAACTCAATGGGGTGAAATATAACTGAATATTAGGCCGGTCTAAACCTGCTCGTGTACGCACAAAACCACCCGCCTGATTAACACTTAGACTTAACGGCCCAGTGCGCGTTAGCACGTATCGTAGGCCTTGCCAAAGCTTTCCCCACCAAGGCCTGAGTTGCTGGTTTAAAGTTGGCTGATTAGCCCGATAAAAATAACTGTGGCCTATATGGTCTTGCAGATGCTGACCTACAGCTGGGCTTTCATGGACTTGTTCAACCCCAGCCTGCTGTAAAACTTTGCGCGGGCCTACGCCCGATAATTGCAGGAGTTGCGGCGAATTAACGGCTCCTGCACTAAGACAGATTTGTTGAGACCCATAAGCACGATGAGAAACACCATTATGCTCATATTCCACCGCTACTGCCCGCTGATCTTCAAATACAATGCGCTTTACTAAGGCCTCACACACTACGGTTAAATTAGGTCGTTTGCGAGCGGGTTTTAAATAGGCACGAGCTGCAGACATGCGCCGACCTTTATGGGTTGTCAACTGATAATAACCCACCCCCTCCTGCTGGGCCCCATTCATGTCAGCGTTGTACTTGAAACCAAGAGATTCACCTGCTGCCAAAAAATGTTTACATAGAGGGTGTAATTTTGCTGACACATCACTCACATTTAAAGGCCCACTGCCTCCTCTAAAGTTGTCTGCTCCACACTGCCATGCCTCCATGCGTTTAAAATAAGGTAGCACATCATCGTAACTCCATCCAGGATTGCCCGCTTGTTCCCAGTCGTTAAAGTCTTGCTTGTGACCTCGCACGTAAACCATGGCATTGATAGAACTGGAGCCTCCCAAGGTCTTGCCTCGAGGCCAGTAGCTAATGCGTTCATTCAGCCCACTACAAGGCTGACTGTTATACATCCAATTCACTTTTTGTTGATAGAATGTCTTACCATAGCCAATGGGCATTTGAACAAAAAATCGTTTATCACTCGGGCCCGCTTCTAACAAGAGCACAGAATGGTTCACATTCTCGCTTAAGCGATTGGCAAGTACACAGCCAGCGGAACCCGCACCGATGATAATGTAATCAAACTGATTCATGATAAGCCTCGTCCAAGAGCTGATACAGTGGCGCAGATGTGTTGAAAGTTAGCCCCTGCCTTATCACTCATGTGACGCGCTCTTAAATAGCCATGCACCAAACCATCACCAACCTGGGTATGATTTTTTACTGCAACACCCGCTATTTTTAGGGCTTGGGCATATAACTCACAATCATCAAATAATGGGTCAATTTGAGCTGGGAATAAATGACTCGGTGGCAGCCCCTCAAAACTTTGGGCATGCATAGGGCAGTAAAGTGGGTCTTGGATGGGTGCAGTGGCTTTACTGCCGCCCACTCTAATGTCGTGATAGAAGGTCATTTCCTCTTTTGTCAGCAAGGGCGCATGAGCATGTTCATGCATCGATGACGTCGATGCATCATTTGCCAAGGCTGGGTAAATGAGCACTTGGCCTAATAATTGTGTACCGGTATAGCTTGAGCGCGCATTAGCCACGCAGGCAGCCAATGTGGCTCCTGCACTATCACCCACCAAAATAATAGCCTTACCTCGGTGGATTAAGTGATCCACTAGGGCCAAACAGTCGCTAATGTCACAGGGATACTGATGTTCTGGCGCTAAACGGTAGGCTACAGACACAAGATTAAAGCCACAAATATCGGCCATCTCTGCGCACAAGTCATCGTGACTGTCTAAATCACCTACGACAAACCCTCCCCCATGTAAGTAGACCACTTGCACTGGATAACTGAGCATCTTAGGGCTGCTAATACCCTGAGGTTGATAGTGACGTATGGGGATTAAATGACCGTCTGGGCCTTTCACCTGCTCATCTTTAATGAGCACCCTAGTCGGTTTGGAAGCAGCGAATGATCGATACATGTCACGATAACACTGCCTTTGTTGGATGACGTTAGTAACCGCCCCATGAACTGGGTAGTGCTGCAGCGTTTGTGCTACAAAAGCCTGCATTTGAGGGTCTAGTAGGGTCATGAAAAGCCTCGTGGTATAGATTCCTGCCACGTTTTCAGGTGCACTTGCTGGCCATTTTCTAACGCTTCTAATCGAGCATCGAGATAATAATGAGTGGCGTCACACGTGACTTTTAAACTGCTATAGACGTCGATCTCCCAACCAGACCTAGATTGGCGCGAATGCCACTGACATAGACTCGTTGCTGAATGCGGGTCATGGGGTAATACTGCATGCTCTTCATGACATATTTCACCCACAGTTAGGCCGTGGTCATCAAAGGTAAACTCACCAAAGTCATCATCAATGATGGTGGTGTGTAAACCATTGGCTGCATTTATTTGGGTGCTACGTGTATGCTTTTCAGGCCTTATATGGGTCATTGTATTCACTGGACAGACATAACCATGACCTAAATCACGACTTAAGCGTCCACTCCGGTCATGGCATGGAATACTCAAATGAGCAGTACTTAGGTCTATAGTTAGGCTCGCCTTTTGTGCCGCTGGCCATAGCAGGGGAAAGTACGCTGTGGAGACAGCCAAACGTAATTTGTGGCCTTGAGGAATTTCATAGCCTATGTCGTCCAACTTTATCGTGATTTCCATAGACTGCCCTGCAACCACAGGTTGTGGATTTTCTAAACCTGCGCGCATGGCCAAATTGAGCATGCCATAAGTGATACGAGTACTACTGCCGTCAGGTGCTACATCACACAGTCGCAAAATTATTTGACCGCAAGCTTGGTCACTTGTAACCCGAGCTCTAAACACAGCACCACCTAACAGAGAGACCGCCTGCGCCATGGGTTGCGTATCAAAACAAAGGCTATTAGCGTCGTCTTGACGTTGTTCTGTGGGGAAATCTGGCCCACACCAAATGACACAAAATTCACCACCTGCAGCACCCGTAGTGAGAGGACTATTAACGCTCAGTTGCCCACCAGCATCAGTTTCAACTAATTGGCCTGATTCACTTGGTTGTAAATTAATGCTGTGTGTTTGTATGGGCCACTGATCACCTTCTACCCACAACCCAGGGCGTTCATCGTATGCCGCTTGAGGCGGCACGCCGTCTTGAATATAAGCAGCAATAGTAGGCTCTGTCATAATGCCGTTATCAATGTCTTTTAGCCAATAGTCCCACCAACGCTTCGCTTCACCAAGAAAGTCCATTTCTGGTTTAGGCGATGCATAGTTGGGGTATTTGTGGGCCCAAGGCCCAATAAGGGCTTTTTTACCACAAGACAAACCTCGCATCATGCGCGGAATCGTTTCCGAGTAGGCATCACCCCAACCCCCAACACAGTAGACGGCAGCCTTAATTGCACTATAGTCTTCATTAATAGAGCCATGTCTCCAGTAATCATCTTTGTAGCTGTGTTCGAGCCACTGCTTAGCCAAAAAGGGCATATTCTCCAAGCGCTGCAGCCATTGTGTGCGCCATGTGTCTGGTAATAACAGCGGGTCTGGCGCCTTAGCCATATAACAGGTCATGGTTGAAGCCCAACTGAAGTTCTCTAACAACAAAGCACCTCCTCGATAATGAATGTCATCCGCATAACGGTCATCGGTAGAACAAACAGTAACGATGGCTTTTAGGGCTGCAGGTGCCATGGCAGCCACTTGAAGACTATTAAAACCACCCCAAGATTTACCCATCATACCGACTTTGCCCGAACACCAAGCCTGCTCAGCCAACCACGCAATTACCTCTACTGCGTCATCAAGCTCCTGCTGCAAATATTCATCCAGCATCAATCCTGTGGACTCACCACACCCCCGCATATCAACCCGAATACAAGCATAACCGAAGGCTGCCCAATAGGGATGCATTTGTTCATCACGAATCGCTGTTCCATCACGCTTTCTATAGGGAATGTATTCTAAAATACTGGGCACTGGATCAGACGCGGCATTAATGGGCAACCAAGCCCTTGCTGCGAGTTGTGTACCGTCTTTAAGAGGGATTATAAAATGTGTCCACTCTTCAACAGTGTGGGTAAAATCAAGATTGTTCATCATCTGTAATTACTCCCAAAATTAGTGCTTAATCATGGCCTTTCATGGCGGCCTCTATGGGCTAACATACCATTGGATTATTCCACAGGGAAAGTGATTTTTGTCTAAATTGTATCGAAGGATCATGGTAAACTGTTAAGGGGGTACTTTACTTGGAGTGTGCCAAGATTTGAAAGCCCAATGGCGCTTGAAGGCTGCTATTGAACGCAGGTGGTTGAGTGACAAATATCACCTTAACGAGATTTTTTAGCAGCAGCAAGGCAACAGTATTATGAAACTTTTTCTTAACTCACCCCTCATTGGCCTATTATTGATCAGTGGCCTTGGGATTAATCTTAGCTGGTTATTTTTGCTACCTTTGAGCTGGAATGGCGCATTCACTCTCATAATGACCAGTTATATTCTTAAACTAAGTCTCAATCGACATGCGGTAAAACGAAACATTGGCTATGATTTAGGCCTTATGGGCGGCTCTTGCCTTGCCTTTTTAGGGCTTAAATTGGGTCTTACTCATGGCTTAGACCTGCCACCCTTGGCAGCCACAGTGACGGCTCATCTTTGGACTTGGGTTGCCTTAACCCTGTTATTTAATAAAATGGTGCCTACTAGCATTCGACCTGAATTCGCCTTAGGTCACAGACCTACCTAAGCTTACGATACACTCCACATGTGCTCACTAAAATGACGACGGCAAAGGGATTGATATTGATCGTTACCACCAATCACTACCTGGTCACCGTCTTTGATCACCATGCCATCACCATCCATGCGCACCACCATGGTCGCCTTACGGCCACAGTAGCAAACTGTTTTTAACTCCACCAACTTGTCTGCCCAAGCTAACAAATATTGACTACCAGGGAATAGTTCTCCTCTAAAGTCTGTGCGAATGCCATAGCATAATATAGGAATATTTAGTTGGTCTACCACTAAAGTGAGTTGCTTAACTTGCTCGCGACTTAAAAACTGACTTTCATCTATAAGGATGCAATCCAGCGGCTTTTTAAGATTTTCAATTTTCAAGATGCTATATAAATCATCTTTGGCATTAAATAGTTGAGCTTCGGCAGCTAAACCAATGCGAGAGGTCACTTTGCCAAGGCCATAACGATCATCTAAAGCAGCAGACATGATAAACGGACGCATATTACGTTCTTCATAATTATAGGCTGACTGCAATAAAGCGGTAGACTTACCGGCATTCATGGAAGAGTAATAAAAGTAAAGCTGGGCCACAGTAACAAGCCTTTCACTGGTTAGGGCGCGTTACCCTTGTAGGAATAATTGTTTGGGATGGCAGGATTTTAACAAACCATTCTGCCCCCCAAGTTAGCAGGGAAAAGTATAGTTGATTAAATCCGTTAGTACCAATAAAGTAATATCTTTATTAAAGTCTTCACCATACTTAGGTTTATCGTAGAAGTCGCTTCGCAACACTGCATTTTCAGCGTTTATCTGCGGGCTGCAATTATATATTTATTAATGACCAGTATTTTCGTGTGGTTTTGGCGCAAAGCTGAGCTTAGATTAAGTCATCACTTATACCGTATTTAATAATCGTACATTATCCGATATTCAAAGGAGTTATTGATGTCTCAACAGCAGTTATCTGCACCTTATATAATATTTTTGGGTGATGCGAAAGATTTTTTAATGGCAAAAGTTGCTAAAGGTATGGTCCATTGGAGGCCAGAAAAGTGCATTGCCCAAATGCGCCTACCTGCGGCTAAAGTAAACCTCGGCTTGCCAGATATGACAATGAAACAAGCTGTTGCAGCAGGTGCAAAGACATTTATCCTCGGCCTTGCGCCGATGGGTGGAACTTTACCTAGCAGCTGGGTGCCAATCCTTAAGGAAGCTATGGAAGCTGGGCTAGATATTGCCTCTGGCTTACATACTAGGCTCAATCAAGTTGATGATTTAGTGACAGTGGCGCAAGCTACAGGAAAAAAAATGGTGGACGTAAGGCAACCATCACTCAATTTTGATTGTGGTACAGGCCTGCGGCGTCCAGGTAAGCGCCTATTAACTGTAGGTAGCGACTGCTGTGTTGGAAAAATGTTCACAACCCTAGCTATTCATCAAGAAATGCAGCACCGTAATATTGCCTCTACTTTTAGGGCCACAGGCCAGACTGGTATTTTAATTGAAGGTTCTGGTATCCCTGTAGATGCCATCGTGTCAGATTTTATAGCGGGAGCAGTAGAGCAATTATGCTCTGCCAACGATGAGCACCATTGGGATGTAATTGAAGGTCAAGGTTCTCTGTTTCATCCAGCTTACGCAGGCGTTAGCTTAGGCTTACTGCATGGCGCTCAAGCCGATGCCTTAGTGCTGTGCCATGAAGCGGGGCGCACTCAAATGGACGAAATTGAGGGTTACCCTGTAGCAGATTTTGAAACCTTAATAGAAACTAACCTTAAACATGGTCGCTTGACCAACCCTAATCAATTTTTGGCGGGTATAGCACTTAATACCAGCGCTATGAGTGAGCCTGAGGCGTTAGCTGAATTAGCCCGTTATGAAGCTAAGTATGGTGTGCCCGTGGTAGATCCTGTCCGCACAGGAGTAGCTAAAATTGTAGATATTTTGGAGCACTATTAATGCGCCAAATGCAATTTTCGACCGAACAATGGCCCTTGAAAGAGCCTTTTGTTATCTCACGCAGCGCTCCTCAGTTGAACGGAGAAGTGTTAGTGGTGGAAATTCATGAGATGGGAAAGGTTGGCCGCGGTGAATGTGAACGAACGGACCTATTAGAACCAGGTAGCCCCAATGTAGTGGCTGAGATTAACTCAGTGTTAGCTAAGATAGAGGCAGGTATTACGAGGCAAGAACTACTGCAAGCACTGCCACCAGGAAATGCTAGGAATGCTATTGATTGTGCGCTATTTGAGCTGGAAGCTAAGTTGGCCGGCATCAGTGCATGTCAATTAGCACAACTGCAGTGTCCACCAAGAAGCGTGACTACGGTTTTCACCTTGTCATTAGATACGCCAGAAAATATGGCCAAAGTGGCAAAACGAAATAAAGATCGACCAATTTTGAAATTGAAATTGGGCCGTGATGGTGATTTAGAACGCGTTGACGCTGTTCACACGGCTGCGCCTAATTGCCGATTGGTGATTGATGCCAATACTGGTTGGTCTCTAGAACAGCTTAAACAATACCTTCCGCGGCTTAAACAGTTAGGTGTGGAAATGGTGGAGCAACCTTTGCCAGTGGGTCAAGATTGGCGGCTCAAGGGGCTAAATCCAGAATTACCAATATGTGCGGATGAATCTTGTATAGATAGAAGCTCTTTAGACCTGTTAGAAGGCTGCTATCAAGTGGTGAACGTAAAACTGGATAAAACCGGAGGCATGACAGAAGCCCTAGAGCTGATAAAAGAAGCTAAGTTACGTGGTTTTGAAGTGATGGTTGGCTGTATGATTGGCACATCTCTAGCCATGGCTCCCGCGTTATTGTTAGCACAAGAGGCTAAGTGGGTCGATATAGATGGACCCTTGTTGTTGGCCAAAGACCATACAGGCGGGTTGATATACCAAGGCAGTAATGTGCATCCATCAGACTTAGGATTTTGGGGTTAGCCATACATAAATGGCTGAGGCTCTCTTTAGAGCGTTCAGACACTGAGATAGAAAAGATGCTGTCCAACGCCATAGTGTAGGATCCATATGCTACTTATACTGAATACCTAACTGTGGGTTTAATCATGATTTAATCATTAGTTTTAAATCATAGGGGGACGCCTAGGCAAATGCATCACTGGGGCTTAGAAGACCCGCATTTCCAGCCGTGGCTCCAAAATCCGCATCCTTTTCTTGTGCCTCTAGAACAGTGACATTCAACCCTTTTTGAGAAAGGTAATAAGCAGTTGTCACACCGACAACACCGCCGCCAATCACTAGTAAGTTCAAAAGTATTACTCTAAAAATAAATTCGTTAAGCAAACCCAAAAATGATATAAAAAGTCAATAAAAATAGATTTCTCGAAAAGCAAAGCTTAGTTACCAAAAAATTAAAAGAAGAGCTAATAATGACTTTTAAAATACTGAGCGCCGAATTTTCTCATGAAACAAATACATTCAATGTTTGTTCAACGACGTTGGCTGATTTTGCTAATGATCTATTACTCGACGGTGACAAGGCTATAGCACAAAGGGGAAACAAAAATACTCAATTGGCAGGATTATTAGATGTTGGTGCCGAACACCATTGGCAAATAGAGCACTGCTTTAGTGCCTCAGCTGGACCAGGAGGTAAAGTAACAAAAAATACTTTTGATGAAATATTAAAACCTTTGGAGCACCAATTTTCTGAGCATTGGGACGGTGTTTTTTTGATGTTGCACGGTGCTATGGTGACTGATTTTTGTGATGATGGCGAGGGGGAAATACTGCGTAGGGTACGTGCTGCTTTAGGTCCAGATATTCCAATTGCTGTCACCTTAGATCCCCATGCCAATGTAACTCCAAAAATGTGCCAATTAGCACAAATTTTAGTTTCCTATGATACTTATCCCCATATAGATATGCGTGAGACAGGACGCAGTGCAGCACAAATTTTACAGCGCACGTTACTTAAAGAAATTCAGCCACAGACGCTTCGAGCTCACCGACCAATGCTAGAAGAAATTAATGGTGGCAGAACTGATTTGGGGCCGATGGTCGAACGGCATAAATTGGCAAGGGAATATGAACTACACACAGATGTTTATGCAGTGAGTATCAATGGTGGTTTTCCCAGTGCTGATGTCAGCGAGTTAGGCCCTACAGTATTAATATGCTGCTCTGGAGACCCTGCTCTTCATATAGCGCAGGCAGAAAATATAGCTGAAGATATTTGGACCAAACGGGATCAAGTAATAAATGTTTATTACAGCTGCACTGAAGTTGCAGATATAGCTAGTCAGTGGCCAGGACTAAAAAAAGAAGGCCCTCTGGTTATCGCTGATTACGCAGATAACCCAGGTGCAGGGGCTTATGGTGACAGTACTGCACTACTAAAATCGCTTTTAGATAACCATATTGACAATGCCTGCTTTGGACCATTATTTGACCCACAAGCTGTTTTAAAGCTAAAAAGTCAGAAGTTAGGGACTCAAGTACGTATTAGTATCGGAGGAAAAGTAGACCCCAAAATGGGGGGTGGCCCACTGCAAGTTTTGGCACAGGTTATTTGGCAAGGGAGTGGTTTAGTGGTGGGAACAGGCCCAATGCTAGGTGGTTTACAAAAAAACTTTGGGGAGTGCATCGTATTAAAAATCCAAGGCATTGAAGTACTTTTAGTGAGTATTGCTCACCAGATTTTAGACCTTAATCAATTTCAAACATTTGGTATCGATCCTCGCGAAAAATCTGTGGTTGCATTAAAATCGATGCAGCATTTTCGAGCGGCATTCGAACCTATAGCTGGAGAAGTCATCGTTTGTGATAGTGGTGCACTGTGTACGATAAATTATAAAGCCTTGAATTATCACAGGGTACCTAGGCCCATTTATCCCTTAGACTGATCTCAACATCATCTAGTGGATAAGAGATATATAAATGCCTTTTAACTCACAAAAATGTTAAGAATGGGGCCTAATTAAAGAGACACGTTATGTTCACACAAGATTTCAAAGCCCAGCCTTATTGGTGGGATCGCAGCGCACCACCCACAGAGCAAACCACAGAACTTCCTAAAAAGGTTGATGTGCTGATCATTGGTGCAGGCTATACAGGGCTTCATGCAGCCATCCAGACCGCTCGAGGGTCAAGGCACACGTTAGTCATTGATGCCGAACATGCTGGCTGGGGTTGCAGTACAAGAAACGGTGGCCAAGTCAGTAACAGCATCAAACCGAGTTTTTCTGAACTTGAAAAAACACACGGCAAAGACATGGCTTTTGCCATTCATAAAGAAGGTGAACACTCATTAAAGTTTACTGGCGATTTTATTAGAGAGGAAAACCTTGACTGCAGTTATGCTGAGGTAGGGTGCTTTCATGCCGCACATAACAGTGCGCAATATGACAAACTTGCAAGGGTGCTTGATTATCAAGTTCCCGGACTTGAGCATGACGCCTATATGATCCCAAGATCAGAGCAGCACTTCGAATTAGGCACAGATACCTATTTTGGTGGGGCGATATTCCCTCAGCATGCTTCAGTCGACCCTGCCGCTTATCATAAAGGCTTAATGGGTAAAGCGCGTGATGCTGGCGCATCCATTATTTCTTGCTGCGCAGCTGAAAATATCAACCGGGATAAAAGTGGTTTTAGCGTAAAAACCTCAAAGGGTGTTGTGCAAGCCGATAAGGTGATTATTGCGACCAACGGTTATACAGGCTCCCTAACCCCCCGTTTGCAACGCAGGGTTATTCCTATAGGCAGCTATGTCATTGCCACAGAGCCCGTTGCAAAAGAGCTGATGGATAAGCTAATGCCCAAAGATCGCATCGTTAGTGACACCCGTAAGGTGGTGTATTATTATCGTCCAAGCCCTGACAGAAGTCGTATTATATTCGGTGGACGCGTGTCTCTAAGAGAAAGTAATCCTCGCTTCAGTGCCCCCAAGCTCCATCAATCCCTGACTCAAATTTTCCCAGAATTAGAACATACAAAAATAAGCCATTCTTGGATGGGCTTTGTGGCCTTTACTTTTGACTCCCTCATGCATGTAGGAGCAGAAGATGGCCTACACTATGCCATGGGCTACTGTGGCTCAGGCGTAGGCATGGCTGGGTATCTTGGGATGAGAATGGGACAACAGGTGCTGGGACTAGAGCAAGGCCAGACCCCTTTTAATGACATTAAATTTCAGACGCGTCCCCTCTACACAGGAAAGCCATGGTTTCTTGCACCATCTCTTATGTATTACCGATTCATGGACAGCTTAAATATTTAGCTAAAAATCAGGTTCCAAGGCGCTGACTGCGATAAGACAACCGTTTTTTGTGGATGAATTGTGCACAGTACCGTCGCGCAACCACACTAGATCACCAGGGCCATAATCGACACCATCATGGTCTCTTAAGTCTCCTTGGATAATCAAGAATTCCTCGTCACCTTTGTGTTTATGGGGCACTGTTGCAGCTCCTGGAGCCATTTTATAAATATAAAAGCCACTGCCTAAAGGTTTATCAGTATTAAGTTGCAGCACTTCACCATCGGGTTTACCGTTTGATTGAATGGGAGTAAACGCGCTTTCAAAAATATTCACCACGCGTCGATCTGTTTTAGGGATGGGTTTCATCGTGCGTTCCTTGAGGCATGATTGTGCTTAATAAATTATGCATTGAGGCTCGGCATTTCGCGCTTGAATAGCCCTTGTTGTACCCTTTCAGGATCAGCTTCAAACTCCTGTGCGCCTTGGTGGCCAGAGAATACAGCGTCAGCAATCAAACCTGGCGCCAGCGCATCACCAATTAAGGTGACTGACATAGGTATTGGCATGGGGGAGGAGGCGCCATTATCTTCTTGCAACTGCTGTAATTGTTCATACAAAAGTGAGGCTGATTCGCGTTCTGTGACTAATACTAAACTGGCACAAGCAAGCCATTGATCTTCACCACCATAGTGACACTTCAATTCAACACCAACATGACCAGACTTTTGGCTAAGGCTAGCAATGATCTTGTTGGTGTAAATGCCTACACCTTGAGCGACCAAGCCCTGTTGTACTTGTTTTTGTTCAAGCGTAAGTTCTGTAAAAGGTGATACGATACTGGCACTAGTGACAAAACTAACCCCATGTCCTAAATCACTCAAATGATCGGCCACCACGCTGCCCAAGTAACCTTGTTCATCGTCATAGATCACTATTGGACCGGGGCCTAGGGAGACACCACTCATAATGTCATCAGGGGTGTAGATGGCGACTTGGTCTAAGCCAAGGATCGGCGTTCGGGAAGAACGGCCAATACCGTCTTTTCTCCAGAGAGCGCCTGTGGCAACAAACACGTGTTCAATACCTAGTTCCAATACTTGTTGCACGTCTAAGGCACTGTCGAGGTAGATATTAACATTGTCCATCTGTTGTAACTGATAGATGCGGTAATCACTTACACGGCGCCATATCGCCAACCCTTTTAAATTAGACTCAGATATTACTCGGCCCCCTAATTGCTTACTCGCTTCACTAAGAATCACCTCATAGCCACGGTTGGCTAATTGTAAAGCACACTCTAAACCCGCGGGTCCAGCACCCACAACTAACACAGGCTGTGGGGTTTTAGCAGCCACAATTTTTTCTGGATGCCAGCCACGACGCCACTCTTCACCCATCGTCGGATTTTGTGTACAACGAATGGGCACACCTAGATTATCGCAAGACACACACACATTGCAGCCAATACATTCTCGAATTTCTTCGATCCTTTGTTGTTGGATTTTATTGGGTAAAAAGGGGTCTGCGATAGACGGCCTTGCCGCCCCAATAAAATCAAGCACGCCTTGTTTAATTAACGACACCATCATGTCAGGTGAGGTGAGCCGACCCACCCCCACCACCGGTTTATTGGTCACTTGTTTTACAAACTTTGTGTATTCGGTTTGGTAGCCTGAATCGGGTTGAAAACGTGAGGTGGCCGAGTCATTGCCCCAACCTGACACATTCACGTCCCACAGATCTGGGATATCTGCCAGCATTTCCACAACTGCCCTGCCTTCTTCATGCGCTTGCATACCATTACGACCAAGCATTTGGTCTACAGCAAAACGAAATGCGACAGCACAGCTGTCACCTATGGCCTCTTGCGTGTCCTGTAGCAGTTCTTTGGTGAGTCTTAACCGGTTTTCCAAACTGCCACCATATTCATCTATTCTTTGATTATATTCAGGTAATAAAAAATGATGTGGCAAAGACATTTCGTGCCCAGCATAGACATAAACGATGTCAAAACCAGCTTGCTTGGCGCGTATAGCCGCAGCTTTATGCCAACGACGAAACTCTCGAATATCAGCTTTATCCATGGCCCGCGCTTGTTTTGGATAAATAATGTCCAAAGAACGGCTGCTGGGCGCCAATGCTGGGGTGCGAGAATATAAGTTAGAAGAGTGATGGCCGTTATGCACTAATTCAATGGCTGCCAAAGCACCATGCTCATGTACGCTTTGAGTCATTAATTGCAGTGCAGGGATATCGCGCTCGTCCCAGAGACGTTGTTCCACAGCAGGCGACAAATCAGAACTGGGATGAATCTCTGTTTCTTCCGTACTTACTACAGCCCATCCACCTTGGGCTTTCATACCCCGCATCGCAGCGTGGGCTTGGGGACGCAAGTGTCCCATACCACAGCAATGGGGCACTTGATAAAAGCGATTTTTAGCCGTTACTGGGCCAATCTTAACGGCTTCAAATAACACATCATAATTAGGCATTTACTTTGCCCCATGGCAATTAATTTTGATTACTTTACTTAGTGTTCGCATCACGCTCCAGCAAATGCTTTTGACGGATCATTAACCAACATGCGAGTAATACGCCAATGCTGACCATCACAATCATAATCGTTGCCAGTGCATTAATATCAGGACGCAAACCTACTTTTACCCGTGAGTAAATGAGCATAGGCAGAGTATTGGACCCAGGCCCAGACACAAAACTGGCAATAATTAAGTCATCAATTGATAGTGTAAATGCCAATAGCCATCCTGCAACCATGCCGGGGGCCAATAGTGGCAGTGTAATGTCAAACATAACTCTTAAAGGCCGAGCACCTAGATCCTGGGCGGCATCCTCTAAATCAGTACCCATGCCAGAGAGTCGCGACTGAATAATAACCGCAACATAGGCCATGGAAAAGGTTATGTGAGCAATGGTGATGGTGGTAAAGCCTCGCTGTGGCCAGCCAAATGCATGACTTAAAGCAATAAAGAGCAGCAGCAATGACAAACCCGTGATTACTTCAGGCATCACCAATGGTGCCGTAATCAAGCCTGTAAATAGTGTACGCCCTCGAAACCGTCCAAAACGCACCAAGGCAATACCAGCAAGCGTTCCCAGTATCATCGCAAACGTCGCATTAACCAAGGCGATGCGTAAGCTTAAACCTAACGCAGCCCACATCTCTTCACTTTCAAACAATACGGTATACCAACGCGTTGAAAAACCACCCCATACAGGCACAAGTTTTGAATAGTTAAACGAATAAATAATCAGCAAAATCATGGGAATGTAAAGAAATGCTAAACCAAAGCACAGCATCGACAGGACAAATGTTGAGCGGCGCTGCTTCATAGATTACCCCGTTCACGTGCCTGAATCCGTTGATATAGCACCATCGGCAATACCAAAACGATGAGCAACACAATGGCCACAGCAGAGGCTAACGGCCAATCGCTATTGGCGTTAAATTCATCTGAAAGAATCCGACCAATCATCAACACATTTCCACCACCTAATAAATCTGGAATAACAAATTCACCAGTTGCTGGAATAAACACTAACAAAGAACCGGCAATAATACCGGGCAAGGTTAACGGCAGAGTTACTGTAAGAAATGCGATGGTAGGTTTAGCACCCAAATCTGCGGCCGCCTCGTCAAGGGTTACATCAAGCTTTTCCATATTCGCATACAAAGGTAAGATCATAAATGGTAGGTAGGAATACACAATGCCAATATAAACGGCCAATTCTGAATAGAGCATCCGAATCGGTTCATCAATGACACCCAGCCAAATTAGGAGGCTGTTAATTGTCCCTTGATCTGCTAGCAAACCCATCCATGCATAGACTCGCAAAAGAAATGATGTCCAAAATGGTAAAATGACCAACATTAACAAGATATTTTTGGTGGTTGGGTTAGAACGGGCAATGCAATAGGCCATCGGGTAGCCGATAAGTAAGCAACACACAGTTGATACCGACGCTATCTTGACCGAATTAATATAGCTATTTATGTAAAGATCATCTTCCCAAAGATAGCTATAGTTTTCAAAAATTACTCTAATGCTGAGCGCACCATCTTCAGCTCGTTCATACAACGGCGAAAAAGGTGGGCTTGCAATTATTGATTCAGCAAGACTGACCTTAATCACAATAATAAATGGTGCCAAAAAAAACAACAGTAGCCAGAAAAAGGGAATACCAACAACAATCACCTTCCAGCGCGACTGCAAGAGTTCCACCAAGCGTAATAGCAATCGGTTGACTAATGGCCCCGCTGAATGATTGGCATGATTCACTGGGTTCATTTCATCAGCACCACGGCATTAGATTGGTCCCAGTTCAGATAAATTTCTTCATCCCAGTCTATTAATTGTCGATCACCCTTTGGGCGCTTTTGGCTTGGCACGCTCACTTCAATAATTTGATCGTTACTAATACGTATTCGATAGGTGGAGGTTTTACCATTGTAGCCAATATCAACGACAACTCCTTTAAGCTGGTTAGTGATCGCATCCAAAGGCATTTTTGATAGGGTAATTTTTTCTGGGCGCACTGCGATCCAGACTTTTGTTCCCTCGATGATTGAATTAGTGTGCTCAGTATTAAACTCGACACCTAACGCTTTACTGGCAACAATCACATGATCAGGACCACTCTGGCTAACCCGTCCCTCAAACATATTTGCTGAACCAATGAAGTTGGCCACCAATCGTGATTCAGGGTACTCATACACTTCTGCTGGGGTACCAATTTGCTGGAACTTACCTGCATCCATCATCGCCATGCGAGTCGACAAGGTCATGGCTTCTTCCTGATCATGGGTCACAACGACGAAGGTCACGCCGAGGTCATCTTGAATATTGATCAACTCAAATTGCGTCTGCTCCCTTAAGCGTTTGTCTAATGCTCCGAGGGGTTCATCGAGTAAAAGTACTTTCGGCCGTTTAACCAGAGCACGAGCAAGGGCCACCCGTTGCCGCTGCCCACCTGAAAGCTGATGGGGTTTGCGCTTAATAAAATCTGATAATTCAACCATGCTGAGAATTTCATCAACACGCCGTGTAATTTCGTCCTTTGAAATTTTATCGCGTTTAAGTCCATAGGCAACATTTTGTTCAACCGTCATGTGCGGGAATAGAGCATAAGATTGAAACATCATATTGATCGGGCGAGCATAGGGAGGTACATCAGTCATATCAACACCGTCGATATAAATAGTGCCACTTGATGGAGGTTCAAATCCAGCTAGCATGCGCAATAAGGTTGTTTTTCCACAACCAGACCCACCCAGTAAGGAAAATAGTTCACCTTTATAAATATCAAGATCAATATTGTCTACTGCAGTGAATTCGCCAAATTTTTTAGTAACATTGCGAATTTTAATAAATGGCTCAGCGTCACCATCGAGCCAAGGTCTATGAGAATCATTAGTTTGTTGTGACATCGTGAAAATCCAGTGGCTGATATTTAATAGGTCACAGGCCAGACAGTTACCGTTCGAGAAACGGTAACTGCAAGGCTTGCGATATTATTGGCCAGATTTAAACTTTGTCCAAGCACGAGTCCGTGCTTTCTGTATTTTTCTTGGGATCGCTTTGTAGGTGTACATTTGCGCCACTGATTCAGCAGTAGGGTAAGCTGCTGGGCTACCTGTCACTGCTGGATCAATCAAGTCAAAGGCACTCTTGTTGCCACTGGCATACCAAGTGTAATTACTATTAGCTGCCGCCACTTCAGGGCGCATCATATAGTTGATGAACAAGTGAGCATTTTCAACATTCTTCGCATCTGATGGAATCACCAAACCGTCAATCCACAACATCGCCTTACCGTTTCCTGGTGGTACAAAAAACTCAAGCACGACACCTGTGTCTGCTTCTTCGGCACCGGACATGGCTAATAAACCATCTGGTCCCCAGGTCACTGCAATACAAAACTCTTTCAGTGGCATTTGATTATAGGCGTAATTGTCGAAGGTTTTGACGTAAGGTCGAATGGCAGACAACATTTCTTCAGCAGCGGCATAGTCCGCCTTGCTTGCTGAATAGGGGTCTAGTCCCATATGTGCCAACGCCATGGGCAGGATGTCTGTAGGCGAGTCTAAAAAGGCTACGCCACACTTTGCCAGTTTTTCCATATGTACTGGATCAAAAACCATATCCATTGATCCAATGGGGGCATCTGGGTAAGTTTCTAAAACCAATGCCTTATTATAGGTAACACCGTGTGTGCCCCACATATAAGGTGTGAAATAATGGTTACCTGGGTCTATATTAGAATCCATTTGCTGATCAAGGCTATCCATTATATGTTTGAGATTCGGCAGTTTGGATTTATCTAGCTTTTGCAGAATATTGGCAGGAAGTAACCTTGCAACTGCGCTACTTGAGTGACTCACCACATCATAGCCAGAACTGCCAGCGAGCAATTTTGACTGTATGGATTCTTCTGAATCATAGTTATCATAGGTCACCTTAATGTCGAATTCTTTTTCAAAATTCGCGATGGTGTCTTCAGCAATATACTCTGCCCAGTTAGTTACATTTAATACACCTGCAGCTTGCACAGCAGATGCACCTACCAAAAGACTCAAGGCTATGGTTCCACCTGTTAAGTGTTGAACGAACTTTTTGTTTTTATATTTCATGTTCTCTCCAATTTGCATGTTTAATGTGTCCACGATTTTGAACACATTGTTCAAAATAATGATCATAGTAACAAGTCCAATAATTAATTAAAACTATTTATTATTTTTACATCACTAGTGACTCTTTATACTCCTCTATGGTGCTTTTCTCCAATGGAAACATAAGTTCCATTAAAGCGAACACTGTTTTATTGGCCTCTTTCGGGCTGAATTTACTTTCTTCAATCAGGCAACTTTGCCACAAACCATCGAGCATCCCTTCGATGCCCATGGCAGCGACTTCCGCTGACACCGACATTTTTACACCCACACATAACTGGGTGCATAAACTCAGTAATGTCGATGAAAACTCCCTATCCGTTTGACCACAGACTTCTTGGTAGGTTGGCCTCGATTGTGACGCACCCCAAAATGCATACCACACTCCCACATTCTTGCGATTACACACTTCTGGGCTAAAGGCTGATAAAACGATTGAACACAATTGATCAATAGGGGCCTCTCCGGCTAAAGCAATCGCCGATTTCCAGTTGTCAGTGTAGGCCTTGGACAAAAACCGCAGGACCTGCTCAAGCAACAGTTCCTTAGTTTGGAAGTGAAAGATAACCACCCCCTGCGATACTCCTGCATGCAGAGCTATCTTGGCTATGGTCGTTTGTGACAAGCCAAACTGGTCTATACATTCAATGGTAGAACCAATTAACTGTTGCTTTCGAAGTAGTGATTGAACCGCTCTACTTCGGTGTGACTGGTGGCTTTTTTGGACTAGCGCAACGTCCATTGACGCTCCTTATGGAACACTTTATGACTTCATTATTATTGACAAATAAAGTTTTGTCCAGTATAAATTGACTGAGTATTTACTCAGTAAGTGATAGTAATAAGCGTAACTTAGACCAATGAACTGGCTCCTGGAGATCTATGAATAACCCTACTTCGCAGGTTCAAAAACAGGACAATCTATTTATCCACCCATGGGATAACTTCCAAAACTTGGGCAATAATCAACGCACTGTGGTTGAGAAAGGCGATGGGATTTATATTTACGATAGTCAGGGTAATCGCTCAATAGACGGTCCTTCAGGCATGTGGTGCGTTAATATTGGGCATGGTCGCAAGGAAATGGCACAGGCCATTTATGATCAGGTTATGCAGTTACCATTCACTTCGCCATGGTCGATGGCCACCAGCCCAGCCGCGCAATTTAGTCAAGCACTTGCAGCTGAAGCACCGGGTGATCTTAACCACGCATTTCTCACCACGTGCGGATCAACAGCCGTTGATTCAGCTTTACGCTTTGTCCAGTTTTATAATAATTATCGGGGCAAACCTGAGAAGAAAAAAATCATTTCTCGGTTAAAGGGCTATCATGGCAGTACTTACCTGTCTGCAAGTGTGTCTGGCAAGGAGCGAGATAAAAACTATCTGGATTTTGCGACCGACCTTGTGCACCACATACCCGCACCACACCCGTTGTTGAAACCAGAGCAGATGACTGACGCAGATTTTCTCGATCAATGTGTTGCCGACCTAGAAAACAAAATTCTTGAACTGGGAGCAGACAAGGTCGCCGTTTTTGTGGCGGAACCGATTCTGGCTTCTGGTGGCGTCATTGTTCCACCCACGGGTTATCACAAGCGTTGCCTTGACGTATGCCATCAATATGACGTGCTTTATATATCCGATGAAGTTGTTACTTCCTTTGGCAGACTTGGGCATATTTTTGCCTCCGAGGCTGTGTTTGATATTGTGCCTGATATTATCACCACGGCCAAAGGCTTGACTTCGGCTTACATCCCTATGGGGGCTTTTTTAGTTTCAGACCGACTACTCAATGAATTCAATAACCCAGACCTTGAGAGCGCTATATTTTCCAATGGTTTTACTTATTCTGGACATCCAGTGGCCGCTGCAGCTGGATTAAAAAATCTGGAAATAATAAAGCGTGAAAAACTATGCGAAAATGCGCGCGAAGTCGGTGCTTATTTCCAACAAAGAATTAAATCACTTTATGATATTCCCATTGTTCGAGATGTCCGTGGGCTGGGCCTAATGGCCTGTGTTGAATGCGAACTCACTAGGGGGGCAGACGACTTAGAAATGGACTATGAAATTGGGGATCGCATTGACCAACATTGCCAAGCCATGGGCTTAATTGTGCGACCACTCGCCAATATGTGTGTTTTATCGCCCCCACTGATTATTACCAAAGCACAGGTCGATGATTTAGTCGATATTCTTTACAAAGGCGTAGCGTTAGCCATGCAGGATTGCATCGCTGACGGGACCTTTAAAAGCCTTTAAGTGGGTGTATTTTCGGAGCGTTAACAATGAAATTTAAGAGTCCAGAAAGTGTCTATGCACAAGCCAAAAATGGTCGCCAAGGCTTACCCGCGTGGACTTACAATAACGCTGAACTAACGGAACTAGAAATCAATAGTGTTTTCTTGAAAAGCTGGTTGTGGGCTGGCCATATCTCGGAGCTTGCTGAAACAGGAGATTACCAATGTGTGGAGATGGCTAATGAACGTGCGCTCATTATTCGTGGCGAAGATGGTGTTGTTCGGGCTTTTCACAATGTCTGTAACCATCGTGCATCAAGAGTGGTTCCCAATGATAAAGGTCATTGCAGAAATGCATTAGTGTGCCCTTTTCATGGCTGGTCTTATCATCTTGATGGACGCCTAAAGAATATCCCTCGGGCCGAAACATTTCCCGCTATCGACAAGTCTACACTGGGGTTAAAGCCCATCGAATGCGAACTATGGCACGGTATGATCTTTATCCGATTTTTTGGTAGTGGCCCGAGTATTGCAGAAACATTTAAAGAGGCCGAAACAGAGATTTCACTCTATAAAATTGAAGACATGCAGCCAATTAATGAGCCCTGGACGATGAAATTTAACTGTGATTGGAAGTCAATCGTCGATATTGATAGCGAGGGATATCATGTACCTATGGGACATAAAGATTACTACGACTTAGTGGGCAGAAGTTATGAAGATCAGGTACTGAATGATCAAGTGAGTCGTTCATATGGTGATATTGATGCAGGCAAACATAAATCTCAACTTAATCAGGATTATGTGAATACACTCCCCACAGAAAGTTATCTACCCCCCTCACATCAGCGGCAATGGATTTACTGGTCCACATTTCCAGGCTTTGTGATCACACTGTTTCCAGATCAAATTGAAATTTATCACTCTTACCCCATTGGCTTTCAAAAAAGTGCCATGGCTGGACGCAGCTATGCGCTTGCAGATGACCGGCCCAAAATGAAAAGTGCACGAGAGTACAATCGACAAATTAACATCATGGTAGGTGAGGAAGATATACAACTTGTTAAGTGGTCAGCAGAAGGCATGCGCTCAAGTGCCTTTAATGGGGCAATCATGTCTAATTTGGAGATAGGGACCTGCGCCTTTCACAATCAGTTACGCAGAACCCTCCCGGTCACCTCGTTAGA
>ENA-OQVM01000260-OQVM01000260.1-marine-metagenome-genome-assembly--contig:-NODE-260-length-87750-cov-8.001346_pt1 | contig 87750 bp, 85 predicted proteins | sample MGYA00237776_ERZ505498 | MGnify/ENA primary metagenome ERZ505498 (study PRJEB26159, sample SAMN06265151) | marine metagenome | isolation source: Helgoland LTER site | place: Germany:Helgoland, sampling... | reverse complement strand
TTCGCGCTCGACTTGCATGTGTTAGGCCTGCCGCCAGCGTTCAATCTGAGCCATGATCAAACTCTTCAGTTCAATCTTTAACCTCACCAACTAAGGAGAGGAAATGGTTACGCAAAACCTGCTTTACCATTTAAAATCTCGGTTTCAAAAACCATACACTTATTGATCCACCGAAGTGAATCTATGAGTTACTTGCCTTTGATGTTTTATAATCCAACATCAACTAGCAAGTACCCACACGCATTGCTTGATTAAATTTTTAAAGAACGATTCGCTCATCAGAGCGGGGGGCGCATTCTATAGAAGGCCGACCCATTGTCAACAGTAGAATTTAAATAATTATGAAGCGATTATTTAACTACTTTTCCCCGCTGCTTTTTTAGCGAGTCACCCTAGTTGGGAGGCCGCATTCTACAGACAGCTGGCATACAGTCAACAAGTATTTCTTTTAATTTCTCAACTGGCTTGAAAGCCACTAAATGCGCTGCAAGAGATGGTATTTTTTCTTGCCCAAGCGGACCAGATAAAATCGCCCAAACAAAGCATTGGCAGGGTCGAACAATTCAGCGGCTTGCATGTTGTATTCAGCCCCTATAGCGCGACCATTAATAAACACCGATTCACGCCCCAAAGCGTCTTTTACTTCGCGACCGGCTTTGGCCATTCCACAATCAACTAAGAGGCTGGTCAGAGGTTTTTCTGCGAGACCGTCCACTGGCAATTCAGATGAGGGCATGCCATCGAGACAGAGCTGTTCAAAATCGGACTCAGGCAGTTGGTTGGGATCTCCGGTAAACAGTGCCTCGGTAATCCGCAGTGCTGCCGCAAGCCCCTCCTCCCCATGAACTAGACGGGTCGCTTCCCGAGCCAAGACCGACTGACCCTGAGGCTTACCCTCAGCCTCGGCGTCCGCGTCCTCCACCGCCTGAATTTCCTCTAGGGATAAGAAGGTGAAGTAACGGAGGAATTTATACACATCAGCATCGGCGACATTTAACCAAAACTGATAGAAGGCCAAGGGCGATGTCTTGGCCGGGTCAAGCCAGACGGCACCGGCCTCGGTCTTGCCGAACTTGGTGCCATCGGCTTTGGTGATCAGGGGGACAGTGAGGGCAAAGCACTGGGACTTGTTCTGGCGCCGAGCCAAATCTATGCCTCCTACTATATTGCCCCACTGATCACTGCCGCCTATCTGTAGAGTACAGTCGTGGCGACGGTTTAGTTCAGCAAAGTCCATGCCCTGTAGCAGGGCATAGGAGAACTCAGTAAAGGAGATACCCGAGCCCTCGCGATCGAGCCGCAGCTTTACCGACTCTTTATTGATCATATTGTTAACCGAGAAGTGCTTGCCTACATCACGGAGAAACTCCAGGGCAGACATCTTCTCAGTCCAATCGAGATTATTGGCGACCACGGCTGAGTTGGCACCACAGTCAAAATCAATAAACTGGCTGACCTGGCCTTTAATCTTATCCGCCCAGCTTGAAATGATGTCCGGCGTATTGAGCTTGCGCTCAGCGGCTTTAAAACTCGGGTCGCCGATCATGCCGGTGGCTCCCCCGACCAGGGCAATAGGAGTATGCCCAGCCTCTTGAAAGCGCTTGAGCACTAAGAGTGGGACCAAGTGACCAAGATGCAGGCTGTCCGCGGTGGGATCGAAGCCGCAATACAGAGTTCGCGGCTGGTCCAGATGCTCTTCGAGTTCGTTGCCTGCGGAGACCTGCGCGACTAGGCCACGCTGGCGCAATTGATTAATGATCTGACTGCCACTCTGTTTCATTACTAGGTTTTTCACTCTGGCTAATTTGGTGGCCAACTCTACAGATTGAGAGGGCAAATACAAGATCTTCTCGCCCCAATCAGAGCAAGAGCCTAGCTTGAGGTAGCTTTTAGCGACTAAAAAGCGGAAGTAGCTCGCTGTAATTTGTCAATTGATTAGGCTAAACTTGCGCGAATCGCACAATGTTGGCTGACTATGATCGCATCACTAATGCAAAAGGCGACCCGTTTTTTGTATCTTATGCTCAATGTTTTCCCACGACGCCACCTTATAGCAGCGTCAGTGGTCAGCTGCTGCCTGCTAATATTGGCTGCCTATCCAGTCAGCGACGCCAAGGCCAATAAACAAATTTCAGAACAGCTCGCGATACCTATCCAAGCCGCCATTATAGAAACCCCAGCACCAATCAATATTGAACCATCACTGAGATGGGTTGAGCAGTCGGTGGGCTCAGGGGACAGCCTCTCAACACTGTTTAGCCGCGCCAAGCTCTCCGCACTAGATGTCTACAAGGTCACCTCTTCTAAAGATGGCAAGCTATTACGCGATCTATTCCCCGGCGAGTCTTTCCGTTTTGGCATCAACCAGAGTGGCGAGCTTGAGGAGTTGCACTATATACAGTCAAGACTGGTCAGCCGCATCTATAATCTAGAGGACGACAGCTACAGCTCTGAACTTAAAGAGCTAGAGCCGGACACCCTGCTCAGCTATCGCGAAGGCATTATTAACGACTCTCTCTATCTGTCAGGCCAACAGGCTAATCTTCCGGATAAGCTGATTATGGAGCTCGCCAATATCTTTGCCTGGGATATCGACTTTGTCTTCGATATCCGCCAGGGGGATTCATTTGCGATTCTTTTTGAAGAGAAGTATCTGGATGGAGAGATGTTCGCTGTTGGCGACATTATCGCCGCGTCCTTTACCAACCGCGGCAGGACTTATGATGCGGTTCGCTATACAGACTCCAGTGGTAGCTCGAGCTATTACACGCCAGAGGGCCTAAGCATGCGCAAAGCTTTCCTGCGTGCACCTCTAGACATATTTCGCATTAGCTCTGGATTCAATCTCCGGCGCAAACATCCAATCCATAAAATGATCAAGGCCCACCGCGGCGTTGACTACGCTGCTCCTCGAGGCACACCTGTATTTTCTGCCGGTGATGGCAAGGTCACCGCAACCGGTTACAGTAAAGCCAACGGCAATTATGTCTTCGTCCAACATGGGCAGACCTATGTAACCAAATATCTCCACCTCAATAAAAAGAAAGTCCGCCGAGGGCAGACGGTTAAGCAACGCCAAGTTATTGGCACTGTAGGCTCAACCGGCTATGCCACTGGGCCACACCTGCATTACGAGTTCTTAGTCAATGGTGTACACCGCAACCCACGCACGGTGAAGCTACCCCAAGCCAACCCCATTTCGGCAACCGAACTAGCAGCCTTTAAATTGGCCACTACCCCGGTGCTGACACAGCTAGCCCAATCCGGCACGACTATTGAACTCGCCCAATTGGAGCAGGCCTCTAGCCCTCAGGCAGGCGCTGCCAATGCCAACTAGATTCCACTGATGTCGAGCGCAGATATCTATATTGGCCTGATGTCCGGTACCAGCATCGACAGTATCGACGCTGCGGCAATGACCTTTATTGACGGACAGCTAGCGCTTTTAGGCACACATTCTCAATCCATTCCTGAGAGCCTGAAACAACAAATTATCGATCTCTGCCAGCCCAGCAAAGATAGTGTGCAACTACTCTGCGAAACCGATAACCAGCTCGGCGAACTATTTGCCGAGGCGGCTCTGGCATTGATGGCTGCAAATAACATTACCTCCGGGCAGGTGGCCGCCATTGGTAGCCATGGACAGACTATTCGCCACTCACCCCCTGAAAATAATGCCATCCCGTTTAGCCAACAAATTGCTGATGCCAATATTATTGCCGCGCGCACAGGTTGCAGGGTGGTTGCCGACTTTAGACGCAAAGATATGGCCCTTGGCGGCCACGGTGCGCCTCTGGTACCGGCCTTTCATAAAACGCTTTTCGCAGATACTCGCGCCAATCGAGTGATCGCCAATATTGGCGGCATTTCAAATATAACCGTCCTGCCCAATGATGGCAGCTGTTTTGGCTTTGACACTGGCCCCGGCAATCTCTTGCTCGATGCCTGGTGCTGCAAGCACACTGGTAATAGCTTTGACGACAGGGGCTCTTGGGGGGCAGCGGGACAGAGACACGCAGAGTTGCTCAATCAGCTTATGGGTCATCCCTTTATCAGCCAAACTGCGCCTAAGAGCACCGGGCGGGAAATGTTTAACCTGGCCTGGCTGGAACAGCAGCTGAAAGACTACAGTCTTGCAGCGCAAGATATTCAAGCAACACTGGTGGCTTTTACTGCGCAATCATTGGCGGGCGCGATCAATGGACTAAATGAGCCGGCCAATGAAGTCTATATCTGTGGCGGCGGGGTGTTTAATGATCAGCTTGTGGCACAGTTGCAAATCGAACTAGGATCCGCAACTCTGCACTCCACTCAACAGCTGGGTTTAGACCCAACTTGGGTAGAAGCCTGCGCCTTTGGTTGGCTCGCGCATCAGCGTATGAATGAGCAGCCCGGCAACCTGCCGGGAGTAACCGGCGCCAGCCGAGAAACTGTTCTCGGCGCCTTATTCTTGCCTTAACTCGCTCAGGGAACGGAGAGTTGGAAATAGAGATATAGAGATATATCGGAAGGATCAGAAGCACCAGCCGCTTAGAAAAAACTGTAATCCTCTTCTTCAAGCAAGCGCTTTAATTCAGCGGGACCAAAATCCACCGGCGAGACAAACGGCAATAGATCGTCTCTATCAAGACCTATGGCTTTCGAACTCACCTGACAGACTCTAATATCAATCACGCCCAGGGACGAGAGTCGCGCGGCCAGATCAACCGTTGTTTTATACATGCTGTAATTCTGCTTAAAAAACATCGCCACATCGGAGCCAAAAATCACAAAGGCAATGGGGCCAGCAGACTTGTTCAAGGAGTCGAAATAGTCTTCTGATTGGAAGTGAGCTTCAGCCCGACGCAGCGCTTCAGCAATTTGCCCCGGCTTGTTTAGATCAATGCGTGCCACGTAACCAGAGGCGGTGTCCACCGCAGCCAAACGTGCATCTGAGCTAGAACTTTCACTAGTACCAGCGCCTAATTCCAAAACTGGCTGGGCCAGTAAAAAGCCCGGCAAAAAAATCAGCATTAAGCAAAACCAGCGCATATCAACAATCCTTGTTTTGACGTGGAATCTCACATATTAAAAATCTAGATAGAAAAAGACGCCCCACAGCCACAGGTGGTAGAGGCATTGGGATTGGTGACCAAAAATCGTGATCCCATCAAGCCCACTTCATAGTCGACTGTCGATCCAACCAAATACTGATAGCTCAATGAGTCAATCAGCACAGTTACGCCATCGCGGGTCACCTCTGTGTCGTCTTCTGCCATAACGTCCTCAAAAGAGAATCCATACTGAAAACCTGAACATCCACCTCCAGTGACATAAACCCGCAACTTTAAGTCGTCATTGCCCTCCTCCACTTTTAGAGAGCCTACTTTGGCCACCGCCTGTTCCGTGATATTCAGCGGTGCTGGGATGTATGTTTCAATACCTGACATTATTTCTCCGTACTTCAGTTTCTATGGGCGCAGCGCTTATACATTGTGCCAAAGTTAGCGCTAGTTGCTGAGCTCTTTTGAGTCTGCTGGAAACTGCGTAACATTACTAGGAGACTGATGATAAACAAAACTGCCGACAACTTCAGCGCCTTTCTCTATTTCGATCAACTTGTAGTTAACGCTTCCTTGGACCACAGCCTTGGCCGCGAGTTTAATCAGCTGGTCCGCATGCAGGTCTCCACGGACATTGCCATTGATAACGATGGTTGCGACCGCTATATCACCGATAACTGAGCCACTGTTTAAGACTCGAATTCTTGAACCTTCATCCGCGGAGACGATATTGCCAATCACTGTTCCTTCAATTTCCATATTGCCAGTAAAGTCGATATCACCGGTCAGTGTGGTCCCCTCAGCAATCAGTGTTGTTGATCCTGAGCTATTAGTATTATTGTTGTTCTCTGCACCAAACATCGTTTTAACCCCCAATTTAATTCCCAGTTTAATTCTTAGTTTAATTCTCAATTTTCCAGGCAAATTTCTTATCGAACTGGGCCTTCTCCATCCAGGGGTAGCGTAAAACAATCCTTATCTGTTGCGGCTCAAAATTCTCCGGCAAGCTTATCAGTCCACGATTTATCGAAAAGTACTTAAACGCCAAGCGCAGCGGAAGCGCTGTCATCTCGGCATCCAGGTCTTGCAGAGAGATCTCAACCGACTCTCCATCCTGAACCCCTAATAACCACAGCTCAGCAAGCACCTGTAGTGTTTTCATTTTTGCGGTTTTTTGCCGCGCTACCCAACGGTAATCAATACGTCCGTCATCCAGCAATATCAGCCGCACATCGGCAACCGAGAGTCCATCTGGCTGGTCTTTGTCGCGTAATAATTCTCTGTAGAGCTTTAATTCTTCGTCGCGCTTATAAATACTGCGCTGTAAAACAATCATTTCCTGGCGACTATTTTCCAGCGCCGCCACATCCACCTTGGCACTGAGCCTGATACGACTCAACTCTTCTTCCTGCTCTGCAACCACAGCGTTCAGCTTGTCGGTCAATATCTCAAGGCGCTGCTTTTCACTCATCTCTTGGGTAAATAACTGACCGCCCCAGAGCTTGCCCAGAAATAGCACCAAAACCAGCAGCGCACAGCAGGCAATAACAGCAAGATACACCAGCCTTGGCCTATAGGAGACAACAACTGATTTGACTTCAGACATCAGGGCAGCAGCGCTGGCGCGGCCAACCCGGCATTTTCAGCCAGCCCACAGATAATATTCATGCATTGAATGCCCTGGCCCGAAGCACCTTTAGTGAGGTTGTCCTCCACTACCAGCACAATCACCTTGGCGCCGCCATTGGGGCGGTGCACAGCGATACGGCACATATTCGAACCGCGCACCGAGTTGGTCTGGGGATGACTGCCTGCTGGCAACACATCGACAAAGGGTTCGTCGGCATAACGGGCTTCAAATAGCTCCTGCACATCTACCGTTAAATCGGTCAAGTTGGCGTATAGAGTGCTGTGAATACCGCGATTAATCGGCAGCAGGTGGGGCACAAACGTCAGGTTGACCGAGGTATCTGCCTGTCCATTCGCTTGTCCATTCGCAGAGACCGCCATATCATTTAAACCCTGCACAATCTCAGGAAGATGACGATGCCCAGAGGCGGCATAGGCTTTAAAGCTATCGCTGACTTCCGCGTGCAGAGCACCAATACTGGCCTGACGACCGGCACCGCTGACACCTGAAGCTGAGTTGGCGATCAGATCATTGAGATCGATACAGCTGGCTTCCATCAGTGGCAAAAAGCCCAGCTGCACGCTGGTGGGATAACAGCCGGGACAGGCAATTAAGCTGGCACTGGCGATAGCCTCACGATTGAGCTCCGGCAGTCCATAAACCGCTTGAGGAATTAATTCCGGGGCGCCGTGAGTCTGGCCATACCAGCTCTCCCAGGTGGCTACATCTCTAATTCTGAAGTCCGCGGACAGGTCGATAACCTTGACTCCGCGCTCTAGTATGCTGGCGACCATGCCCTGAGCGACGCCGTGGGGCGTGGCGAAAAACACCACATCGCACTGCGCCAGCAGGTCAACATCGGGCAGGGAAAAGGTCAGATCGATAATACCGCGCAAGCTGGGATAGAGGTCTGAGACCGGCTTACCCTGCTCACTGCGTGAAGTAATCACTGTTACCTGTGCTTCTGGGTGCATGGCCAACAACCTGAGTAACTCTGCTCCGGTGTAGCCTGTTGCTCCAACAATACCAACTTTAATCACGGGCCCTCTCTTTTCGTTATCTAGAAATACTTTGTCAGTCTATAATACCCGAATCTTATAGCTTCTGTGCGTTTATAGCCCCACATAAAAACCGCGCAGCCATGTTTTTCTCCGGAGGTGTTACGTGTACGAATGGGTCCTGGCCTTTCATCTAATAGCGGTTATCTGCTGGTTTGCTGCACTGTTTTATCTGCCTCGACTATTTGTCTATCACGTGATGTCCGATGACAGCACCAGCATCGAACGTTTTATTGTCATGGAACGCAAACTCTACAACGGCATTGCCACCCCCTCGATGATCGCCACAGTGGTGCTCGGCGGCTGGCTGGTGTCCATGTCTCTAGACTATTACCTCAGCCAGCTGTGGTTCCAGCTGAAAGCGCTGCTGGTGGTGATTCTGATCGGCTACCATTTTGCCTGCGCTGCACATCTGCGGAAACTCCGCGATGGCGTTAATGAGAAATCCCACGTTTACTTTCGCCTGTTTAATGAAGTGCCGGTGCTGTTTCTGGTGGCGATTGTGATTTTGGTTATCGTTAAGCCCTTTGCATAACGAAAATTAAGAGAAGCACGAACAAGGCTGTAGCGGTCATCTGCCGATAAAGCGCTGCCGTATCAAAGCCTCCCATAAGACAATTGTTACCGGCAGATAGCATCGCCGCAGCATATTCAGGATAATGCAGCCCTTGTTCTCAAGCTGTATTACAGACATCACTCAATCAGGAATCATCAATGACCTACGCTGGCCCCCGCTCCAAAGAACTTTTCGACGCTGCTCAAAAACATATCCCCGGCGGTGTTAACTCTCCGGTTCGAGCTTTTCGTGCTGTCGGTGGAACGCCGATATTCTTTGATCGCGCTGCCGGTGCCTATCTGTTTGATGCCGACGGCAAACGCTACGTTGACTACATCATGTCTTGGGGGCCGATGATTCTCGGCCACGGCCATCCTCAGGTGTTGGACGCAATTCGCGAACAGCTGGAAAAAGCCATGACCTTTGGCACCCCCACCGAATTGGAGATTCTTCTCGCCGACAAAATCTGCGACCGGGTACCGGGCATGGATATGGTACGCATGGTCAACTCCGGCACGGAAGCCACCATGAGCGCGATCCGTCTCGCCAGAGGTGCAACCGGACGGGATAAAATTGTTAAGTTTGAAGGCTGCTACCACGGCCATTCGGATTCACTGCTGGTCAAAGCTGGCTCCGGCGCGCTGACTCTCGGCGTGCCTAGTTCACCCGGCGTTCCCGCCTCACTGGCGGACCACACCATCACTTTGAGCTACAACAATATCGAACAGGTCCGCGAGACATTCGCTGAAATCGGCGATCAGATCGCCTGCATTATTGTTGAACCCGTGGTCGGCAATATGAACTGTGTGCCACCAATTCCCGGATTTTTGCAGGCTCTGCGAGAGTGCTGCACCGCCTCTGGCGCTGTATTAATTATGGATGAGGTGATGACCGGCTTCCGTATTGGGTCTCAGGGAGCAAGTGCTTACTATGGCGTGATGCCAGATTTAGTCTGCTTAGGTAAGGTTATTGGCGGCGGTATGCCAGTAGGCGCCTTTGGCGGCAAGCGCGAACTTATGGAGCAGATCGCACCTCTGGGTCCGGTGTATCAGGCCGGCACCCTATCCGGCAATCCCGTGGCTATGGCTGCCGGACTGGCAACCCTCAACCTGGTATCAGAGCCCGGCTTTCTCGATCCGCTGGTCAGACACACCGATGAACTGGTCAATGGTCTCCGTGAACGAGCGACCAGTGCCGGCATCCCGCTAACCAGTAATCATGTGGGCACCATGTGGGGCATCTTCTTCTCTGAGGAAGAGCACATAGTCAACTATCAGCAAGTGATGAAGTGCGATACCGAACGCTTCGGCAAGTTCTTCCACGGCATGCTTGAAGCCGGTGTCTATTTGGCTCCAGCGTCCTATGAAGCGGGCTTTATGTCCGCCGCGCATACGGATGACGATATCCAGTTCACTCTTGATGCTGCCGCGAAGGTGTTCAAGACCCTCTAAAGTGACTTCTATAGCGGAGCTAAAGCGCAGCGGTCACCAGATAGTTATGTGTGACGGTGCGTTTTTCCGTATCATGCGCAAAATACAGTACTGCCAACGGATCCGAACCCTACATCCGGACACTAGATCCAAACACTAGATCCAAACACTAGATTAAACACCATTGGAGTAGCAATGAGCTTTTCAAGCCAACGTGGCCCCTATCCTTACACCCGTATGCGACGCAGTCGCGCCGCAGATTTTTCACGACGTCTGGTGCGCGAGTCAGCACTCAGCGCCAATGATTTAATCCTGCCAATATTTGTTGTCGAGGGAAGCGGTCAACGCCAAGTGGTGCAGTCCATGCCCGGCGTTGAACGTCTATCCATTGATCTGCTGGTGGAACAAGCCCGGGAAGTCGCCACACTAGGTATTCCCGCCATTGCCCTGTTTCCAGTGGTTGGCGAAAAGAATAAATCACTGCTCGCCGAAGAAGCCTACAACCCTGAAGGCTTGGCTCAACGAGCCGTCCGCGCTATAAAGCAGGCAGTCCCCGAATTGGGCGTGATCACCGATGTCGCACTGGATCCTTTTACCACCCACGGCCAAGACGGCATTATCGACGAACAAAGTGGTTATGTGCTCAATGACATTACTGTCGAAGCCCTGGCCAAACAGGCTCTTTCCCATGCTGAAGCTGGCGCCGATATAGTCGCCCCCTCCGATATGATGGACGGCCGTATTGCCGCGATTCGCGAAGAGCTCGAAGAGAATGGTTTTGTGAACACCTTGATCATGGCCTATGCCGCCAAGTTTGCCTCCAGCTACTATGGCCCCTTTCGTGACGCTGTCGGTTCCGCAGGCAATATCAAAGGTGGCGACAAAAAGACCTATCAGATGGATCCCGCTAACAGCGATGAGGCACTCCATGAATGCGCCCTAGATCTTGATGAAGGCGCCGATATGATTATGGTCAAACCGGGCATGCCTTACTTAGATGTAGTGCGCCGGGTTAAAGACGAATTAAAAGCCCCGACCTTTGCCTATCAGGTCAGTGGTGAATACGCGATGCATTGCGCGGCCTTTGAAAATGGCTGGCTGCAGCGTGACACAGTTATTCTCGAATCCTTGTTGGCCTTTAAACGCGCCGGTGCTGATGGCATTCTCACCTACTTTGCCAAAGAAGCGGCAGAACTACTAAAGAGCCAATAATGCTCAGACTTGATAAATATATAAGCAATGCCACGGATCTGTCGCGGGTCGAAGCTAAACGCTACGTAAAGTATGGCGACGTCACTATCGACGGCGAAAAAGCCACCAACGCAGCGCAAAAAGTCAGCGGCGACGAAATCATCTGCATCGAGGGTTCAGCCATTACCCTGGCAACAAATCGCTACTTTATGCTGAATAAACCCGCTGGCGTGGTCTCGGCCACCAAAGACAATAACAACAGCACCGCCCTGGATCTGATCTTTGAGCACCGCAGCGATGAGCTGCAAATTGCTGGACGTCTGGATATAGACACCACCGGCCTGCTGCTGATTACTGACGACGGCCAGTGGAATCATCGCCTGACCTCACCGCGCAGCGAATGCCAGAAAATCTATAGAGTCACACTGGGCATTCCAATCACTCCTGATTACAGCGAAAAACTGGCCAATGGCGTCTGGCTCAAGGGTGAAAAACATCCCTGCCTGCCCGCCACCATGGAACAGATTGATGATCAAACGGTTTTGCTGAGTATTGCCGAAGGCAAGTATCACCAGGTTAAGCGCATGTTTGCCGCACTGGGCAATCATGTTGAGTCACTGCATCGCACTCAGGTCGGCGGCATTGTTCTCGACGAGTCTCTTGAACCCGGTGATTATCGCGCGCTTACCGACGCCGAAGTGGCCAGCATAATGGCACCGAAATCATGAGCGATCCCAGCGTAGAACTACTCGCCCAGCAACTCCATGACCTTGAAGGCAAATGCTTAATTGTCGCCGATGAAAATTGGGCCGACGCCCCCTGGGTAACCATTGCTCAGTCCGGTAGCGCCAAGCGTATCCTCCGCAGCAACCGCTATGAGATTGCTCAAGCCGCAGCCAAAGCCGGTGTGTCGACGAAATTCAGCGACTTTGATTTTAGCGATCTTGAGGCAGGCAGTTTCGACAGCGTTCTGTTTCGGGTCTCGAAAGAGCGCGCGGTGAGCCACCATATTATTAATCAGGCCTCAGTGCTGCTGAAGCGCGGCGGCACGCTGATGTTGAGTGGCGAAAAAACCGACGGAGTGAAAACCTATACAGGTCATGCCAACAAGCTATTCGGCGACAGCTGTCAGCCAAAAAAGCGTGGTAACTATTACCTCTCTCGCCTGACCCAATATAGCGATGACGGCAAGCTTTTAGATGATAAAAACTATCTGGCCCTACGCGCCATCGGCGGCCCCGACAATCTGCCACTACAGAGCAAGCCGGGAATTTTCGGCTGGAATAAAATCGATCAGGGCAGCGCACTGTTAATTAATCAGCTCCCACAGTTTGTGCAATCCTTTGGTGAGGCTAACCGACCCCAGTCGCTGTTGGATCTTGGCTGCGGCTATGGTTTTCTTGCCTGTGCCGCAGCGCAACAGGGTTTTGAACAGATCACAGCAACGGACAACAATGCCGCCGCTTTAAATGCCTGCACGAAAAACTTTGCGGCCTTGGAAGTGGATGGAACCGTTATTGCCGGCGATGCGGGCAGCCAGCTTGAAGAGCGCTTTGATGCGATTATCTGCAACCCGCCGTTTCATCAGGGGTTTAATATCGACAGTGAGCTGACGGCGAAATTTCTGACCGCCAGCAAGCGATTATTAGCTCCCAAAGGGCGTGCCTTATTTGTGGTGAATAATTTTATTGCCCTGGAGAAAAAGGCTCTCGACTATTTTCCGCGGGTTCGGGAAGTGGCTCGCAGTGGGTCGTTTAAGCTGATTATGGTGTCGTTTAAGGATTAGGCTCTGAGCCGTAAATTACTCTGTCATCCTGAGAAAACCAGCCAGCTGCATGAGACCCTTCGGCTGCGCTCAGGGTGACAAATTATTTGTTATTCTCAAACTCCATCAAAGCCCCATCACCTGCTTGATAATCTCATTCTTCAGCGGCTTAATCTTATTGACCTTGCCAAGGCCCATATTGCGCAGCAATCTCACCGCCACATTGTCCGCCGCAAACAGGCGCTTAAACCCTTCCATTGCCGCCATAGTCACCAAATTTTCCGGCTTGCGCAGACGCTGATATTTATTCAAACACATCAGTGAACCTAGATCATTGCCCCGCTTGGCTTCAGCACAGAGCGTATCCACCAAGGCCTTAACATCGGCAAAACCCAAGTTGACCCCCTGACCTGCCAGCGGGTGAATCGTATGCGCCGCATCCCCCAACAGCGCCACCCGCTCAACCACATAATCTTTGGCATGGCGCTGACGCAGGGGAATAGCATAGCGCTTATCCACAGAGAGAATTTCACCTACACAGTGCTCACTGGCACGGCTTAACTCGGCACAAAACGCCTCGTCATCCAGGGCCATCAAGCGCTCAGCTTCAGCAGATTCCTGAGACCAAACCAATGAGCAGTAATGCTGGTCGCCCTGCTTATCGAGAGGCAATAGCGCCAATGGCCCCGTGGGCATAAAACGCTGCCAGGCGGTCTGCTGATGCACGGACTCGGTTTGCACCGTGGTGACTATGGCGCTATGGCCATAATCCCACTCTCGGGTGGCAAATTTAAACTGCTCTCGGATACTTGAATTGCCGCCATCGGCGGCCACTAAAAGAGGCGCAACTAGCTGCTCACCGCTGCTTAACTCAACGCTGACCTGAGACTCCGACTGACTGTATTGAGCCACGCTAACCGGACAGAGGAAATCAATATTAGCCAGCTTGCTGACCTCAGCCAACAGGGATTCAACCACTAGAGAGTTTTCAACTATATGGCCCAGATTGGGCTGCTGCACATCTTGGCAATCAAAATGAATTTCGCCGGTACCCTCAGCGTCCCAGACCTGCATGGCGCCATAGGCACTGACCCGCTGGGCGGCAATTGATTCCCAGGCGCCACAGCAATCCAATAGGCTGCGTGATTTTTCAGTGAGCGCTGCGACTCGGGGATCAAACTGCTCGGGATTAAACGCGGCAGTTGCGCGAGCTTCCAAAAGGGCTATGGATAAGCCCGTATTTGAGCGCGCTAACAGACAGGCAAAGGCGGCGCCGACCATGCCTGCGCCAACCACAATCACATCGTACTCGCGATGCTGTTCTATCTTATTAACTGCCATGCCCAGCCTCCTTATTGGCCATACCCATACCGAATTTGGCAAAGCGACTGCGCAGGCTCGGCAGCAGATCCATCACCACCAATCCGGAGTTCCGCCCCAGGGCCACAACCGATGATGACTGAGCGAATAATTTCGGTAAATTGTCGCTAAACATTAAGGTGTTCTGCTGATCGGCTAACTGCTGTTGCTGATAGCCTTCAAGAGTCTCTAGGGAAGAAAATTCTAGCCCGGCAGACTTAGCCTTGCCCAGCACATCCGCCAGTGTCGCCACATCCCGCAGCGACAGGTTAAAACCCTGACCGGCAACTGGGTGCAAACTGTGGGCGGCATTGCCGAGCACCACAATATTGCGCCGCACCTGCTCGCTGGCAGTGGTCAGCGCCAGGGGATAGGCCACCCGTTCACCCACTTTTTGCACCATACCCATGCGGTAGCCAAAGCTCTCTTGCAGGGCTGTTAAAAAATCTTTATCACTGGCGGCCATCAATTCTGCGGCGCGCTCCGGCGGCTGAGTCCAGACCAGAGCACAGCGGGGACTGCCATCAAAGTCTGGCAACGGCAACATGGCCATTGGCCCCTGATCGGTAAAGCGCTCGTAGGCGACACCATTATGGGCCTCTTGCAGCCCTATATTGGCGATAATGCCCTGCTGTCCGTAGGGCTGCTGATCGCTATGAATACCAAGCTTTTGCGCGGTTTGAGAATTGGCGCCATCAGCTATCACTAACAATGATGTCTGGATGGTCTCGCCGCAATTTTCCAGATCGACACGCACCCCAGACTTGAGTGGGGTTATTTTTGCGACCCGCTCTGGGGCCATCATCTCAACCGAAGTGGCGGCAAGTTTGTCTAATAAACCTGCACCAATCCAGCGGTTTTCGATCACATAACCAAGCGCTTCAACGCCGGCTTCCTCGGCACTGATACGGGTTAGGCCTATATGGCCGCGGTCACTGACATGAATATTGTTTATGGCGCTGGTGTAAGATTCCAGTGCCGACCAGAGTCCGGCGGCTTGGAATATTTTGCGACTGCTCCAGGAGAGAGCGGTTGAGCGAGAATCAAAACTTGGGCTCTGCTTACCTGAGCTGTCATAGGCCTGAGCCTCAAGTAGCAGCAGCTTCCAGTGCGGCTGCTGTTGTGCCAATAATAGCGCCAGGCTAATACCTACCATGCCGCCACCGACAATAACCAAATCGTAGTGCTCAACGCTGCTTTGTTCGCTGGTCTCAGTCATCATTCGGTAGCCATAAGCAATTCAATCTCACTGCGGATCTTGGGAACCCCGGCGGTTAAATCTTCACAGCCGGTTTTAGTCAGCGCTATATCATCTTCTATCCGCACCGCCAGCCCGCGCCATTTTTCGTCCACATTGCTGTTATCAGGAGAGATATAGATACCCGGTTCCACAGTAACCACCATGCCCGGTTCATAGACACGCCACTGATTATCAATTTTGTAATCGCCGACATCGTGAACATCCATGCCCAGCCAGTGACCTGAACTGTGCATATAAAAATCTTTGTAAGCTTCCATTTCAATAAGCTCACTAACATCACCGTCGAGTATGCCGAGATCCCGCAGGCCTTCAGTGATCACTGCGACAGTGGCGTCATTGGCCACATTGTAGGTGGCGCCAGGCTTGATTTGCTCGATGGCTGCAAGCTGAGCCTGTAAAACAATATCGTAAATCGCCGCCTGCTCGGCGCTAAATTTGCCGTTCACAGGAAAGGTGCGGGTAATATCGGATGCGTAATTTTCATACTCACAGCCGGCATCGATAAGCACCAAATCACCATTATTAACCTTTTGCCGATTCTCTATGTAATGGAGTATGCAGCCATTTTTGCCGCCGCCAACAATGCTGGTATAGGCAGGAGCCGCAGCACCAGAGGTCATAAACTCATGTTCAATTTCAGCCTGTAGCTGATACTCGTAGATTCCGGGCCTGCTGATTTTCATTGCTCGACAGTGGGCCCGTGCGGAAATCTCTCCAGCCCTTCGCATTAATTTAAGCTCGGCAGCAGTTTTAATCAGGCGCATTTCATTGACCAGATGATCCAGGTCGATAAATTCACCAGGAGGCACAGAGCCGCGACTCTGCTCCTCGCGAATCTGATTGATTAAGCCCATCAAATGGCGGTCAAAGCTGGCATCTTTGCCTATCGCATAATAGACCCGCTCGCGACCCTCGAGCATACCGGTCAAAATTTCATCGAGATCATCAATGGGAAAAGCATCGTCTAAGCCAAAGTCAGCCACCGCACCCTCGGGTCCGGCACGATAGCCGTCCCAGGTTTCACGCAACTTGTCTTTATCGCGACAGAACAGCAGGCACTGACCCTGCTCGCGGCCAGGAATTAACACCAATACCGCCTGGGGCTCGGCAAAGCCACAGAGATAACTGAGGCTGGTGGCTTGTTTGAACGGGTAATGGGTGTCTCGGGAGCGAATTTTCTCAACAGCGCCGGTAATAATGGCAATGCTGTTGGGCGCCATCATCGACATAAGATCTCTGCGCCGAGCGGCGTACTCCTTGACGGTGATCATAGCGCTCCTCGGGACGTGGAATGGCTGTCTAGGGTGTTGGCTGGTATCTAGCGCATCAATTAGACGGGTTTAGTGAACGGTTGGACCACTGTTACCGGCGGCCTCTGGGTGCAATTCAGAGAAAATCAGCTGCACTGCGATGCGGATATATTCAATCAATTCCGAGTAGTCGCGCTCGCCGTCATCGTCAGTTTCAAAATCTACCGAGACCTGAGCAATGGCGGAAATATCTTCCAGTGCTTCTTTAACATCATCAGACACCGCAAAACCGTCGGTCATACCATCGCCAACACCGGACAGGTAGTTGCTACACCACTGACCCACAGCGACCAAACGCTCCGGCAGCGGCAGCTCATCATCGGGTAAAACCGGCTGAAACAAAAAAGACACATCTTCAAGACTGGTGAGTGCAGCCTCATAAAAATCCCGCAACGGATAGGCAGCGCCATCGGCCTGCTCTTCGGATAGCCCCAACCAACCAGTGGAGGTTTCGATCAACTGATCCAAGGGAATTTTCCCGCAGCACAAACGGCCGCATAGAAAGCCATGAAATCCAGAGGGATCGGCCTTTACTCGCAGTTTAAAAAATAGATCTTCAAGCTGTTCAAATGTCATGGGTATGCCTCGCTCAGGTAGCAGGCATCCTAACATTCTAATAATTTCACTGCACGCCACATTGACTTAATGACGTGATTGACCAAAACTGTGACAATGCCTATAGTTAGTCGGCTGTAGTGCCAAGATATAGGCGCCAAGATATAAGCGCCAAGACTGTAGTAACAAGACATTCACCAAAAAGAACTCTGATTATGAGCGGTTACCAAGAGTTAGAAGCAAAACTGGACAGCTTAATCGAGCTTTGCCTGCAACTGAAACGCGAGAACCAGTCTCTGCGTGCCAGAGAGTCGAGTCTGGCCGGTGAGCGCGGCAAGCTTTTAGAGCAGAATGAAATGGCCCGACAAAAAATTGAGACCATGATCAATCGCCTCAGAAACCTAAACGCGGAGTAAGTATGTCATCTATATCCCTCACCATCCGCATTCTCGATAAAGACTATCAGGTCAACTGCCAACCGGACGAGCGCGATGCGCTAGTGCTGTCGGCAAAACTGCTAGATGAAAAAATGGAAGAGATCCGTCGCGGCTCCCATATCATCGGTGTCGAACGTATTGCCGTCATGGCCGCCTTAAATCTGGCCCACGATCTTATTCGCAGCGAACAGTCCGCCTCGAGCGGCGCCGAGACCTCCCATCTACTGCAATCAATGAACTCTAAACTGAGCTCAGCACTGTCTGACCTCAATGGCTAAAACCAAAATAAATTCCTAGTTTTTTAAGCCTATTTTAGCGCGTTCTTTTTAATCTCCTCTGCTATACTCATCGCTCCTGGGGTGTGCGCCAGTCAAGAAGTCCCTGAGCCGATAATTATTACCCGGTTTCTCTCCGCCAATGTTGTTGTGCACTTCCGTGCGTCGGAAAGCCTGATATATTGCGAGGGCAGCCACCTTGAACTTCTCGGTTCGAGGCCACGTTGACAGCGGCACTCTGGGATTTATTTTAACCATGGCCACCTGCCAATGAATCCTAGCGAAATACGAAATAGCATTCGAGAAAAACGACGAGGGCTGAACACCAGCCAACAACGAGCGGCCTCTGAGCAGCTGGCTAAGTTACTCTGTCGACAAGATTTCTTTCAACGCGCCAAACGCATCGGCGTCTACCTGGCCAATGATGGCGAGATCGATCCAACGCCGATTATCAATGCCGCCTTTAGAGCCAAAAAAGCCTGCTTTCTGCCCCTGATAGACCCCCTAAAAGCCAACAGCCTGCACTTTGCCGAATATCAATATGGCGACGTTTTGCACAAGAATCGCTTTGGCATACTCGAACCGCAATTCAAATCCTCAGCCGTCACCCCGCCCTGGAGTCTCGACCTAATTCTTGTACCTCTGGTGGCATTTGACCGGGCTGGCAATCGGCTGGGCATGGGCGGCGGCTTTTACGATCGCACGCTGGCCCCAAGACCGGGTAAGCCAACCGGCCCAAAACTGATCGGCCTAGCTCACCAGCTGCAAGAAGTTGCTGGGCTGACAGCCCAGAGCTGGGATATCCCCTTACATAAAATAGCCACAGACCAAGAGATAATATGCGCAAGACTAAAATAATTTGCACCATTGGGCCAGCGACAGACTCCCTGGAAATGTTAGAAAACCTGGCCAATGCTGGCATGAATGTGGCGCGGCTGAATATGTCTCATGGCACTCATGAGTCCCACCGCAAAGTCATTGACGCCATTCGTGTTCTCAACCTTAAGCTGAATCACCCCATCGCCGTGTTGCTCGATACTCAGGGCCCAGAGATTCGCACTGGGGATATGGCCAATGATCTGCACCTCAACGATGGCGATACCATTTCCATTGTCGCTCGCGGTGCCGAGGATGTGGAATCATCTTCGATTCATATCAACTATGAAGACCTGATTACCGATGTCGGTATCGGCGACATTATTACTGTCGACAACGGCCTGATTAATCTGGAAGTACTGAGCAAAGAAGAGCGGGTTATGCAGTGCAAAGTCATTGACGGCGGTCTGCTAAAAAGTAAACGCCACGTCAACCTGCCAGGTATTCGTGTCAATCTGCCCGCTATCACTGAAAAAGATCGTCGCGATATCGAGTTCGGCATGTCTTTGGATGTGGACTTTATCGCTCTCTCCTTTGTCCGCCAGGCTGAAGATATTCGTGAACTGCGGGAACTGCTCGGGGACAAAGCCGAGACGATTAAAATTATCGCCAAGTTGGAAGACCAGGAAGCGATCACCAATATGGTAGAAATTATCGAAGCCGCCGATGGCGTTATGGTGGCCCGCGGGGATCTCGGTGTTGAGGTTCCCCTCGAAGTGCTGCCGCGTATTCAGCGACGCATTTTGCGCACCTGTGCAGAGATGGGTAAGCGCGCCATTGTCGCCACCCATATGCTTGAATCAATGATTGAAAACCCCAATCCAACTCGTGCCGAGGTGACCGATGTTGCCAATGCAGTATATGAAGAGTCGGATGCGATTATGCTCTCCGGTGAAACTACCGTCGGCAAGTACCCGGTTAAATGTGTTGAAATTCTCGACCGTATTGCCCGCTCCACAGAAAGCAGTCGCGGCCTAAGATTTACCGACAACCTGGTGATTGAAGGGGACAAGCAACAGATCGCTCAGGCGGCGGTTAATCTTGCCGAAGCGATTTCGGCGAAAGCGATTATTGTGCCTACCAAGCGCGGTCGCATGGCTAATCGAGTGACCAACTGTCACCCCCAGGAACCAATTATCTGCGCCTTTACCAATAGCGGTGTCACCAGACGTCAGCTCGTATTGAACCGCAATGTGCTTAGCTATCAAATTGATTTTGGCAAGGATTCAGATGCCACTCTGGCGGCCGCCGCGGCGATTATGATTAAACGGGATGAGTTTTCACCGGAAGATCGAGTCGTGGTGATTTCAGATACGCTGGCTGGCGACGGTATTGAAGCGATTCAAATTCGACAGATTGCCGACCTGCTTTAATAGAATCAGTATTCGGCCCATCGGGGCCGAATACTAAAGTCTAAGAGTTTGCGAATTTAAGAACCAAGAAAGAACTGGTAAGCTTCGTTTTCAGTTTCGTTGACATAGTGGTAACCCAGATTGTCGAGAAAACCAGACAGCTTCTTAAGGTCTTTCTTCGACGCCTGAATACCCACCAGCACGCGGCCAAAAGCCGAACCATGGTTGCGGTAATGGAACATCGAAATATTAAACCCGCCCCCCAACTGTGTCAGGAAATTCAACAGCGCACCGGGTCGCTCGGGAAACTCAAAGCGGAATACCTGCTCCTCTCCAACCTGAGGTGAACGCCCTCCCACCATATGACGGATATGGGATTTCGCCACTTCGTTATCAGTCATATCGGCAACCGTGTAGCCCTGCTCGCGCAGCTCAGCCACTAGTTGATGACGATCCTCCTCATCAACTACCTGGGCGCCAACAAAGATATGCGCTTTATTGGCATCGCTAAAGCGATAATTAAATTCAGAGATATTGCGCTTGTGCATGGCTTTGCAAAACAACTTAAAGCTGCCCGGCTTTTCATCGATGGTCACTGCCAACACCGCTTCGCGTTTCTCACCGATCTCAGTGCGCTCAGAAATATAGCGCAGCCGATCAAAATCAATATTGGCGCCGCACTGAATTGACAGCAGTGTTTTTCCCGTCACCCCATCCCGCTCGACATATTTTTTCAGACCCGCCAAACCCATAGCGCCGGATGGCTCGCAAATGGCACGCGTGTCGCTGTAGACATCTTTAATCGCGGCACAGATTTCATCAGTGCTGACGGTGATCACTTCGTCCACCAAGTCTTTCAGTAAACGGAAAGTCTCTTTGCCAATTTGTGCAACAGCAGTGCCGTCGGCAAAAATGCCCACCTCTTTTAAGCGCACCCGGCGGCCCGCTTTTAATGCGGCATCAAGACAGGCACTGTCATTGGCTTCCACGGCAATAATTTTTACATCTGGACGCACATATTTAACATAGGCTGCGACACCAGCACAGAGACCACCACCGCCCACAGCGATAAAGATCGCATCCAGATCACCGGGCAACTGACGCAAGATCTCCATACCAATGGTGCCCTGCCCAGCAATGACGTCCGGATCATCAAAAGGATGGATATACACCAAGCCCTTCTCTTCAACTAATTTTTGCGCATGAGCAGATGCCGCATCATAGTTATCACCCACCAAAACCACTTTGGCGCCACGAGCACGCACCGCGTCCACTTTAATTTGCGGTGTGGTCTTGGGCATCACGATGGTGGCTTTGACACCCATCTTTTTTGATGCCAGAGCCAGACCCTGAGCATGGTTTCCCGCAGAAGCGGCAATCACACCAGTGGCGCGCTGCTCATCGGTGAGCTGACGCAGCTTGTTGTAAGCCCCGCGCAACTTAAAGGAAAACACCGGCTGTAGGTCTTCGCGCTTTAATAACACATTGTTATTGAGTCGCTGAGAGAGCAGTGGCGCAGGATCGATTGGCGTTTCGATTACCAGGTCGTAGATACGCGCATCGAGAATTTTTTTCACGTACTTGTGTGGCATGGAGCTTCCATAATTTGAGTCTGAAGAATCAATGGTAAGTTGATAAGCCAATTTACGCCAGCCTAAAACAATGAATCTGTTTTATTGCACTGATAACCGTATAATTGCGCACTTACAAAAACAGATAATGGGTGAGGTCACAGGTGGATCAGAATCAATTAAAACTCGCGGTAGCGGCCGCTGCAGTCGAGTACACATTAACCAAGATCAGCCCCGAGAGTATCGTTGGCATTGGCACAGGTTCAACCGCTAACTGCTTTATCGACTTACTCGCCGAACACAAGAATAGCTTTCAGGCTGCAGCAGCAAGCTCTGACGCCTCAGCCGAGCGCCTGCGCGGCCATGGTATCGACGTTATCGAACTGAATGCGGCGGCAGAAATTACTATTTATATCGATGGCGCCGACGAAGCCAATCCTCACCTTGAGCTGATCAAGGGCGGCGGCGCAGCGCTGACCAGAGAGAAAATTGTCACTGCGGTAGCCAATGAATTTGTCTGCATTGCCGACGAGAGTAAGTGGGTCGACTACCTGGGTCAGTTCCCTCTGCCCGTAGAAGTGATCCCCATGGCCCGCAGCTATGTGGCTCGCGAGCTGGTCAAGCTAGGCGGCGATCCGGTGTGGCGTGAAAACGTGATTACCGACAATGGCAATCAAATTCTCGATGTACACCATCTCTATCCGGTTGCATCGGCCCAGGCACTGGAAGAAAAGATCAATCAAATTACCGGCGTAGTGACCAACGGCTTCTTTGCTCTAAAAGCGGCTGACGTATTATTTTTGGCAACCCAACAGGGCATTGTCACCCACTACCCGAAAGTATAAGCACCGGCGATTACTAAAATGAAGAAATATCATGTTTGCGGTTTAGGTAATGCCCTAGTGGATACAGAAATCGAAGTCAGTGAAAAAAACCTCAGTGATCTGGGAATTGAAAAGGGCTTGATGACTCTGGTAGATGAACAGCGCCAGCATTTTTTGCAAGACAATCTTAGTGATCATATGGTGATGTCGAAGCGTGCCTGTGGTGGTTCTGCGGCAAACACGGTTATCTCTCTCAGCCAGTTTGGCGGCAAGGGGTTTTTATCCTGCAAGGTAGCAGATGATGAAAACGGTCAGTTCTATATGCAGGACCTGGCCGACAATGGTGTCGACCACAATGTAGAAGCTCTGAGTGCAGAGGGCATTACCGGAAAATGTCTAGTAATGATTACCGATGATGCCGACCGCACCATGAATACCTTTCTAGGAGTCAGTTCCGATCTGGCATCTGTAGATGTAAATCCAGAAGCTATTGAGAATTCAGAATACCTTTATATTGAAGGCTATTTGGTTACCGGAGAGAGTTCACTAAACGCGGTTCTTGAGGCCTGCAAGATCGCCCGACAGGCGGGGACTAAGATTGCACTGAGCTTATCTGATCCGGGCATTGTTGAATATTTTCGCGACGGCCTAAACAGCATTGTTGGCGATGGCGTCGACCTGTTGTTTTGCAACCAACAGGAAGCCCTGAGCTGGTGTCAGACCGATAACTTGGATCGGACTTTAGAGCAGTTACAGAACAGCGCAGCGCAGTTCGCAGTAACCCTTGGCAGTGAAGGTTCAGTGGTATTTGATGGCAATGACTATCTGCGCGCAGCGGCCCAACCTATTACTGCAGTTGATACCAATGGCGCAGGGGATATGTTTGCCGGCGCCTATCTCTACGGTATCACCCAAGGTTATTCATGCTTGTCCTCAGCAGTCTTTGCCAATCGCGCCGCTAGCGCAGTGGTCGGCCAGTATGGCCCACGTCTACACAGCGCTGAGTATGACGGTCTCAAAGAGGGATTAAAGTAAGCTCTTTAAGCTGCCCAGGCTCGTGAACCTAGCGGCCGATTTGATCTAGCGGCTGGGGATGTTGGAAGAGAAAACCCTGTAAATAATCGACGCCGATTTTCTTTAGCAGGCGCAGTTGGTTTTCATTTTCCACCCCTTCCGCCACAGTGGTAATGCCCATAATATGACCCAGGTGATGGATGGTGCTGACCACCGAATAATCCACATCGCTGTTTTCCATAGTGTGAATAAAACTCGAATCAATCTTCAGGCAGTCGATGGGCAGTTCTTTTAAGTAGGCAAATGATGACAGCCCGCTGCCAAAGTCATCCAATGCAATCGACACCCCCACAGAACGCAAAGTTGACATCAAACGCTTCGCCTCATGCAAATGTTTCACCGCAGCAGTCTCGGTAATCTCAAACTGAATATTCTTTGGCGGTATTCCCGAGTCGCTAAAACCCCGCAGAATATAGTCAATCGCATTCTCGTCACCCACGGTGCTGCCAGAGAGGTTCACCGATAACAGTGGCAGAGCTGCACCTTTAGCCTGCAAGCGCTGAAGAAATTTTAGCGAATTACTAAACACCCACTTATCCAGATCATCGATCAGGGAATAATGTTCGGCCCCGGGAATAAACTCCGAGGGCGGCAAAATAGTGCCATCACTTTCGCGCATGCGCACCAGTACTTCGTAATAGTTCGCGGTTGCCGCACTGCCATTCAGTGACACAATCGGCTGGGCAAATAATGTGAAGCGATCTTCATCCAGGGCCGAGACAATTTTCGGCATACTGGTGGCCAAACTGCGGCGTCGGGCTACCTCTTCGTTAAAGGATTGGAAGTGAATTTTGTTGCGGCCCTTGTCTCGAGCCGTGGCACAGGATGAGCCCGCCGAAATCATCAGATCTATATCGGAGAGGGCGGTGTCGTCGATCAGTATGGCGCCAATACTGGCGCCAATTTTTAGCACCTCCCCTTCCCAGGGAACGCGAAGCTCTTTGACTTCAGCGAGGATGCGCTCGGCCAACATCATCGCTTTGTCGTAATTGACTCGGTGTACTAGCAGGGCAAACTCGTCATTGCCAATGCGCGCGGTGATATCACTGGGCCCGGCCAGTCTGATCAGTAGCTGGGCAAATTCCTTTAACAATTCATCACCAGCGGTATGACCACTGGTGTCATTGATCACCGAAAAATTGTACAGATCAATATACAGCAGCGCATGTATTTCACCCTCATGGCGAGCAATTTCAATGGCTTTTTGGATGCGCTTTGACAGGGATGTACGGTTGGGCAATCCGGTTAAGGAATCATGCATGGACTGCCATTGCAGGCGGCTTGAAACCCGCCGCGCTTCACTGAGAGGTCGAAAAATTACCAAGCACTGGGTGATACGACCCATGGCGTCGCGCAGTGGAAATGCCGACACCGAGACACTCACCGGCGCTGCGCCACGGACTTTTAATAACAGGGACTGGTTGGATTCAACATTGATCGCTTTGTTAAGTGCATCCTGAATCGGCGTTTCGGCTATACCGGTTTCTTCATTGGCCAGCGGCATGGCCACATGCATTTGCATGGGTTTAGATTTATCTAACTTAAAACCCAACAGCTGTTCGGCAATCGGGTTCATCTCTAAAACAAAACCCTCTGCATCAACAAGGGCTACGGCGTCGGCAATATGTCTTGAGGTGAGGTCATAGAGCTGACCGCGATTAATCAGCTGGTCGGCCTGCTGGCTCACCTGAGTGCAGTCACGGCAGAGAATAATCAGCTGGTCTTGAGCCGTCGCTGAATGAAATAATTTGATATCCACATAGCGGCTCTCACCCTGGGATGTTGCGGCAAGCATATAGCCCTGACTGTGCTGTGTGACTAGGCTATTAATGTTCTCTTCAAGGTCTAAGCCCTGCATTTCATCGAGTCCGGGAAACAATGTCCGTACCGAGCTGCCAAGTAACAGTTCATTGCTGTAGCCAAATAGGCTTTCTGCGGCAGCGCTAATATGAGAGATAAAGCCAAATTGATCGGTGGTGATATAGGCGGAGTTTTTATCCACCACAAAGCTGTCAGCTTGATGACTGTTTGCCATGGCTGATGCTTCTGGATTGTTGTTTAGGCTGGTTGCTTTGCTCTCCATTTGAGAGCCGATTTGAGAGTCGATTTGAGAGTCGATTTGAGCGCCGATTTGAGCGCCGATTTGAGCGCCGATTTGAGCGTCGGCTTGAGTACCCTCAGGCACCGGAGGCGGTCTTTTAGTCGACGTAGGTTTGATCGCCGCCTGTAGCTCAAAGCGGATCAGACCATAGTTGTTGGCACCATCATCATAAGCGGTCATAGAGACCCCCAGCAGTGTCGAGCTATCCTGGGAAAAAGCCTCGCTGAACTGGTCTAACAGACTATTGTCAGTGGGCCGTGTAAAACGACTGGTGCCCGCGGCACTGATAATTTGATGTAATTCCGCGGAGAAACCACTGCCCAACAGTGCGGGGAATAGCGCGTAAAATCGTTTGCCCTGGGACTGTCCTGAAGAGACCTTGCAGAAATCGGCGGCTTTGCGATCGATCATCACTACCCGTAGATTGCGGTCCACAACCATCACGCCCCCCTTTAGGCGCGCCGCAATCAAGGCCCTGCTCAATTCGGACCCCGCTCCACTAACTCCTTTTATGTGGAAGATATCATTCATTCTTTTTAACCCTTTTTTAGGACTCTGTTTCTAGGACCCTGTCTTTAGGTTGCGGCTTTTACGCCGTACTTACCCCTGAGAGAGCAACTCCCGAAGATCGATCATCGCCGCATTGGCACGGCTAATATAAGAGGCCATCACCAAGGAGTGATTGGCTAACAAACCAAAACCTTCGCCATTAACAATCACTGGCGCATTAACCGGCTGTTGGCTCATTTCCAGCTCGCGGATAATCTGCTGCAAGCTGGTAATAGCGTTTTTGCGATTGAGCACATCGGCGAAATCGACTTCCACTGCCTTTAAAAAGTGCAGCAGTGCCCAGGTGGTACCGCGAGCTTCATAGAACACATTATCGATCTCAAACCAGCTGGTTTTGACATCGATCTCATTGGCATTCTGTGTCGACTGACGGCCGCCAGCATCACCGGAGAGATCGGTATTAATGCGTCGCTGACCAACACTGGCAGAGAGTCTCTGGGAGAGACTACCCAACCGGGTTTCAACGGTGGCCAACCAGTAGCGCAGGTTATCGGCGCGGGCAAAAAATTGCGCGTCAGGGGACTGACTGTCTGCGAGGCGCTCAAGATAGTTGCGAAAGTACTGCTGTCCCTCGGCATATTGCGATTCAGGCCAGGGCACTGCCCAGCTGCGGTGATCAATATGCAGTCGCGGCTCGGCGATGGCCAGATCCCGGTCTTCAGTTGACTGGGATTGGGAGCGGCTAAAGGCTTCGCGATTAGCTTTGCTGAGATCGCGGATCTGTACCAACACGCCAAATTCCCAGCTCGGAATATTATCCAGCCAGACTCCAGGGGGCATCATGTCATTGCTTAGGTAACCACCGGGCTTTTGCAGCAACACTTCAATGGTGTGGATGAGTGTCGCAGTGGTCATGGCACCCACGACCAGAGGTTTTCCGGCCAGCGCTTTTTCAGTTTCAGCACGCACATCAAACAGATCCGGCTCAGCACTCCAGTACCAGGCCAAACCCAGGATCAATATACTGACAAGCAGCAGCGCGGTCAGGGTATAACGCAGGTAGGCGGGTCTTTGATTATCTGCATAGCCGTCGGCTATTTTTTCCGCAGCATCAAGAAAGGGCCGCTGCCCAACCGTTTTAATTCGACGCCAAAATCTCATTTATTCATTCCATTGCTTTTCATGTCAGAGCTTTTCATTTCAGTGCTTTTCATTTTTTGCATATCGTGGCCTGAATGATCCTCTGTACCCTGTTGGTGCATAGAGTGATCATGTGCCTTCTCCAAAGGAACAGACCGTTGAAATAAACTGCGCACCACAGCGATCATTTCGATAGTGCCGCAGTCTTCGGTTAACAAACTCATGGGATGGGTTTCCCCAGGTACCAACTCTGCTTCGACACCCAGTAACATCAGGTGAAATCCACCAGGCCTGAGGAGCAAGGTTTCCCCAGCAGCTAGAGTCACCGCAGCAACCGGGCGCATTTTCATCATGCCGTCACTATTGAGTTGCTGATGAATTTCTAACTTGGCCGCAATACCGGCGCTGCCGCCAATAATGGAGCAGTCTCTGTCACTGTTATTGCTCAGCGACAGATAGGCTGCGGTTGCCGTTCGCCCTGGAGGCATAGCCCGAATATAGGCGTCCTCAACAGAGAAGCCAGAGGCGCTTGCCGCCAGCCCAAAAGGCATAACGAGGCAAAAAACAAAACAGTAGATTAATCGAGTATTCATAGAAGTCCTTGTTGAAACTATAGCATGGGATAAAATTGTTGATCGCAAACCGCTATTATTGATCTGTCTTAAATCCTCAGAGGTAAACAATTGTAATCAGTTTAACGGGCAGTGGGCTCCGTCCCTGCATTATACTAGAGCTATTCAGAAACACAGTCATGAAAAATACCGCGGAAAGGCTATGAAAATAACGATGCGCAACCTCCTACTGAGCCTAGCTCTGCTGTCCGCCTGTATAACGGCGACAGCAGAGAATGACTTTCTCACCAACACCAGCAGCTGGGCAAACGACATTGCTAGCCCAGAGTTTGTTCCGGTGGAGCAAGCCTACAATCTAAACGTTGTTGTTGAAGATCAGCGCCTACTGCTCAACTGGACGATTCGCGATGGCTACTACTTATACCGTGATCGCTTTAAGTTTGGATCTATGGATGCCAACAGTGTTTTAGCCGCGCCACAATTTGCCAGCGGTCTGGTGAAGTGGGATGACTATTTCGAAAAGGAGCTGGAGGTCTACTATGGGCAGACCAGTGTCGAGCTGCCTTTTACCACTGACGCCAAGCGCCTGAGCCTACAAATTGAATCTCAGGGCTGTGCCGATGCCGGGCTCTGCTACCCACCTTATAAACAGTGGCTGGATATCGATCTGGAAAACCGCATTGTCGAAATCAGCAGCCAGGCCCCGGCGAGCTCACAGCAGCCAGACAAAATCGGCAAGCAGAGTTCTCTGCCACTGGCCCTAGTATTACTCTTTGCCCTGGCGGGGGGCATGATACTCAATCTGATGCCCTGTGTGTTTCCAATTCTGTCGATCAAGGTGTTGAGCTTCACCATGAATCACAAGACTGATCGCAGCCGACATATTCACGGGCTGGTTTACACGGCTGGCGTAGTCTCGAGCTTTGTGCTGATCGCCGTAGTTATGCTGTCGTTGCGCGCCGCCGGGGAAAGTATTGGCTGGGGTTTTCAATTGCAATCGCCGCTTTTTGTCATCTTTTTGATCTACCTGTTTTTTGTCATGGGCCTGGGCCTCTCCGGCTATCTCGAGATCGGCAGCAGCCTGATGTCGGTGGGACAGAACAGCCAAAGTGAAGAGGGTCTGCGCTCCTCCTTTATGACCGGCGTGCTCGCCACTACGGTTGCCAGCCCCTGCACCGCGCCCTTTATGGGCCCAGCATTGGGCTTTGCCGTGAGTCAGTCGTCCACTATCGCAGTATTGGTGTTTGCCTTTCTCGGCCTCGGCATGGCGCTGCCGTTTATTCTGCTGGCCTGGATTCCCGGCCTCACCAAACGACTGCCAAAACCCGGCCCCTGGATGGATCTGTTTAAACAGTTTCTCGCCTTCCCGATCTATCTAACAGCGGTTTGGCTGCTCTGGGTTGCCGGACGCCAGACCTCAATTGATGTTGCCGCGGCGGTGGTCATCGGCCTAGTGCTGTTGGTGATGGGCCTGTGGATCTGGAAGCTAAACACTAGGCCTATGACCCGGATCATAGCCGCTGCGACATTGGCCGCTGCCCTGGCTGTGCCGGTGTTTGCTATCTCCGAAGCCGAGGTAGAGCCAGATTTCTTAACCTACTCACCGGAATTACTGGCCGACTTGCGCGCTGACAATCAGCCGGTGTTTATCAACCTAACCGCTGACTGGTGTATCACCTGCCTGGTGAATGAGCGCATAGCCCTAAGCTCCAACAAGGTTAAGCAGCTCATGGCCGACAGGGGCATCAACTACCTGAAGGGCGACTGGACCAACAGCGACCCGCAGATCACCGAGCTACTCGAGCGCTTCAATCGCAGCGGCGTGCCACTGTATTTACTCTATCCTCGAGGTCCGGGCGGCGCAGAGATTCTTCCGCAAATTCTCACGGAATCTATGGTTATTGATGCGTTAAACAAAGCAGCAGGCTGACTTCGCGACTTTTGCCGACAGAATCGCTAATTTTTCCGGAAATTAGGCGATTTTAGTGAATTTTAGCCTTTTTGGGCCGTAAAGTGACACTAAAAACCTCTAACGTCGCCGTTTCGGTAAAAGCCCTCCAAGAAAAAACAGAGATCATGCGCAGTCTGGTCGTCATATTCGGGAAATTTCGGCGAAAATACAATTTCTTGAAGTATTCGTGGACAGTACTTTTATTTTCGGGCAGACTCCCTCAATCTGGCAACCAACCTATTCCCGAGGGATCCAATGGCTTCACTACTGGTACTTCATGGTCCAAACCTAAATTTACTGGGCTCTCGAGAGCCAGAAATTTACGGTGGAGAATCTCTCGAGCAAATCAATGAAGCTCTAGTGAGCCAAGCGACTGCAGCCGGACACAGCCTTGCCCACCTGCAAAGCAATGCCGAGTTCGAGCTGATTCAAAGAATTCACGACGCCAGAAACGAAGCCGTCGACTTTATTATTATCAATCCCGGTGCCTTCACCCATACCAGTGTCGCCCTGCGCGATGCGCTACTGGGTGTTGAAATCCCGTTTATTGAAGTTCACCTCTCCAATGTTCACGCCCGAGAGGCCTTTCGTCATCACTCCTATTTTTCCGATATTGCCGAAGGTGTTATCTGCGGCTTTGGCGCCAGTAGTTACCAGCTGGCCCTGCAGGCAGCACTGGGCAAGCTAGACTAAGCCTTGAATATTGGACATCGGATTTAAACCTAATTTTAGAACTCATTTAAGAAAGAGAAAACTACATGGATATTCGAAAAGTAAAAAAACTCATTGAACTGCTCGAAGAGTCGAACATCAATGAACTGGAAATTACCGAAGGTGAAGAGTCCGTTCGCATCAGCCGCGGCGTACCCATGCAAGCCTATGCCGCACCAGCGCCAACGGCACCTCAGCCAGCCGCTATTGCAGCTCCAGTTGCAGCTGCTGCACCAGTGGCCGCAGCCCCTGAAGAACCGGCTGGCCATATGGTTAAGTCACCGATGGTAGGCACTTACTATGCCTCTCCAGCACCAGGCTCCGGCGCTTTTGTCTCAGTGGGTAGCACGGTCAAAGTTGGCGATGTGCTGTGCATACTCGAAGCGATGAAAATGATGAACCAGATCGAAGCTGATAAAGCTGGCACCATTGGCGCCATATTGGCGGAAGATGGCGATCCGATCGAGTTTGATCAGCCACTGTTCACCATTATTTAATTGTAGCCAGGGATAAAATCATGCTCGAAAAAGTGCTGATCGCAAATCGCGGCGAAATTGCTCTGCGCATTCTCCGCGCCTGTAAAGAACTCGACATTAAAACCGTCGCCGTGCACTCCAAAGTGGATGTCGATCTAAAACATGTGAAGCTGGCCGACGAGTCTATCTGTATAGGCCCCAACCCCTCGCAGCAAAGCTACCTGAATATTCCCGCTATTATTAGCGCCATGGAAGTGACAGGCGCTACGGCAGTTCATCCTGGTTATGGTTTTCTCGCCGAGAATGCCGACTTTGCTGAGCAGGTAGAAAATAGTGGCTTTGTCTTTATCGGTCCCACCGCTGGCTGCATCCGTATTATGGGTGACAAGGTGGCTGCCATTAAGGCAATGAAATCTGCTGGCGTCCCAACAGTACCCGGCTCCGACGGCCCGCTGAATGATGACCCAGCTGCTCTTCGCGCGATGGCCAAGAAAATCGGCTACCCAGTGATTATTAAAGCGGCCTCAGGTGGCGGCGGTCGCGGTATGCGTATTGTCGAGCGCGAAGATGCTCTGGTTAACTCTGTGGCGATCACCAAGACTGAGGCTCAGGCCGCATTTGGTGATGGCACGGTGTATATGGAGAAGTTTCTCCAGAACCCTCGCCATGTTGAGGTTCAGGTACTCTCCGACGGCCAGGGCCATGCTATTCATCTGGGCGATCGCGACTGTTCCCTGCAACGACGTCATCAGAAAGTCTTGGAAGAAGCTCCGGCTCCCGGCATTCCCGAAGAAGTGCGTCAGGCGGTATTTGAAAGCTGCACTCAGGCCTGTATTCAAATCGGCTATCGCGGTGCCGGTACTTTTGAGTTTCTCTATGAAGATGGCGGCTTTTACTTTATTGAGATGAACACTCGAGTTCAGGTAGAGCACCCGGTATCAGAGATGATTACCGGTATCGATATCGTTAAAGAGCAGCTGCTGATTGCTAGCGGCAAGCCCCTGAGCTTTACGCAGAAAGATGTGATCTTCCGCGGCCACTCCTTTGAGTGCCGAATTAATGCCGAAGATCCGGTGACCTTTATGCCACAGCCAGGCACCATTACCTCCTACCATGCCCCTGGCGGTAACGGCGTGCGGGTGGATTCCCATATCTACAACGGCTATCGCGTGCCACCCAATTACGACTCCCTGATCGGCAAGATTATTACCTATGGTCGTGACCGGGACTCAGCGCTTTCACGGATGCGTAATGCACTAGACGAAATGATGATTGACGGTATAAAAACCAATATTGAACTGCACCAGGATCTGGTTCGCGACTCTGAATTCAAGAAAGGCGGCGTCAATATTCATTATCTTGAGAAAAAACTCGGGCTGTAATTTACAGCCCGGCGTTTTATCCCGCCTTTTATTCTACGATCTTTTATTCAACGCCACTTTTTCAACTCGCTTTTCAAATAGGCCCCTCCCATGCAATGGCTCCAGCTGATTGTAGGTAGCACCCGTGACGCCAGCAGCGCAATTGAAGATGCACTGCTCGAACTGGGCGCCGTTTCGGTGACCCTCGAAGACGCCGCCGACCAGCCTATTTTGGAACCCGGCGTTGGCGAGACTCCGCTATGGGACAACTGCATCATCAAAGCCCTGTTCGCCGACGACACCGATACAGTGCAGACATCAGCGCAGCTCGAGCAGCTGACGGCTCAAGCGCTGGAGCAAAGCTGGCAGCAACTGGAAGATAAGGACTGGGCTCAGGAGTGGAAAAAATATTTTTCGCCAATGAAATGCGGTGAACGCCTGTGGATCTGCCCCAGCTGGATTGCACCGCCAGATCCAGACGGCATCAACCTCAGCCTTGATCCGGGCCTGGCCTTTGGCACCGGCAGTCATCCCACCACCCACCTCTGCCTGCGCTGGCTCGATAAACAGGATTTGACTGGGCAGACGGTCATCGACTATGGCTGTGGCTCGGGTATATTGGGTATAGCCGCCCTGCTATTGGGCGCTGAAAAGGTGATTGCAGTGGACAATGATCCTCAAGCATTACTGGCCACTCGCGATAATGCCGAGCGCAATAATATTGCCCCCGAGCGCATCAGCACCTATTTACCAGAAGACCTTCCAAGAGACGTTATTGGGCACTGTATGTTAGCCAATATTCTCGCCGCCCCCTTAATTGAACTGGCACCTAAACTTGCAGCACTGACAGCAAGCAATGGCTTGATCTGCCTGTCCGGTTTGCTTGAGCATCAGATCGAAGCCGTGTCGGAACCCTATCTCGCCAGTTTTAGTTTTGATGATCCCGCTATCGAAACAGAGTGGGCGCAGCTGGCGGCACGTAAAACAGCCTGAGCGAATAAACAGCCTGAGCGGATAAACAGCCTGAGCAGATAAACAGCCTGAGCAGATAAACAGCCTGAGCAGATAAACAGCCTGAGCAGATAAAACAGCCTGAGCGGATAAAACAGCCTGAGCGGATAAACAGCCTGAACCCACAAAGAGCTTCAACGACAGACGCCCGATACTGCTAAACTCAGCAAAACACCGGCTGGAAACACCATGTCACAACTAATCACCGACTGCCCACACTGCGCCACCAGATTTCGCCTAACACCCGAACAGTTGGAGATGGCCAACGGGTTAGTGCGCTGCGGAAAATGCGTTAATGTTTTCAATGCCGGTGAGAATAGTCTCGGTGCTGAGAGCTCTGAGATTGAGAGCTCTGAGATTGAGAGCTCTGAGATTGAGGGCCTGGGAACAGAGGGCCTGGGAACAGAGGGTTTGGGAACAGAAGACTCAGGAACAAAGAATCCCATCACACCAAAGCAAGAGATCGGCAACCAAACCGAAGACACTACTCCACTGCCCGCTATGACCGAACTGCTACACAATGAATTTGCTGTTCAGCAGCCCCCGACAAAAGACCGAACATCTAAACCGTTTTTGGCCAAACTACTGTTAATTCTCGCCGGCACCCTATTGCTCACGGCACAATACAGTTACTTCTTTAGCCGCGAACTAAGCCAGACTGAAGCCTATCGCAAACCCTTGGCCAGTTTTTGTCAGCACCTCGGCTGTACCCTTGAGCTGTTCCGCGATATTGACAGGCTCAGGGTCAGGCAATTTATGGTTCACTCACACCCCAGCCAACCCGGCGCCCTCACTGTCGACCTGACTATTCAGAACCTCGGGCTGTTCGATCAACCGCTTCCCAAGATTGCTCTACGTTTTGCCAACATGCAGAACCAGACTGTGGCCAGGCGCCTCCTTACAGCCAGTGAGTATTTATCACAGGGCCCACACGGCTCACAGAGTCTTGCAGCAAAGTCTAAATTAATCCCAAGCGGCAAGCAGCGGCGGGTCAATTTCAGCCTCCTGGACCCCGGCGTCAGCGCGGTTAATTATTCCGTCGAGCTAAAAGAATAATAAACCGTCGTTTTTCAATTGATCACTTTTTAATCAGCTAATCTCAGGGTATCATTGTCGACCTTAAAGCCCAGACCAATAACTCAGAGACGAATTTGTTCAATATCGGCCCCTATCAGATCAATCGAAAGACGGTGTTGGCACCTATGGCAGGTGTGACAGATCTGCCCTTTCGTCAGCTCTGTCGCGAGATGGGTGCAGGTATGGTGGTATCTGAAATGGTTGCGGCAGATCCCAGCACCTGGTCCAGTAGAAAATCTAGATTGCGCATTCAGTTCGCCGATGAACCGGCACCGCGCTCGGTTCAGATTGCTGGCTATGATCCATTAATGATGGCTGAAGCCGCGCGCTTTAATGTTCAGCAGGGCGCCGAAATTATTGATATCAATATGGGCTGTCCGGCCAAAAAAGTGCTGAAAAAAGCCGCCGGTTCGGCACTGCTGCAACACCCAGATTTGGTGCAGGATATTCTTCGGGCGGTGGTCGACAGTGTCGATGTGCCAGTGACCTTAAAAATCCGCACCGGCTGGGATCGACAAAACCGCAACGCGGTGACCATTGCCAAGATTGCTGAAGATGCAGGCATTTCCGCGCTGGCGATTCACGGCCGCACCCGCGCCTGTCGCTTTGTCAAAGAAGTGGAATACGACACCATCGCCAATGTGGTCGAGGCACTCTCTATTCCCGTTATTGCCAACGGCGATATCACCACCCCGGAAAAAGCCCTTAGTGTTTTAGAACACACCGGCGCCGCGGCAGTGATGATTGGCCGGGGCGCTCAGGGCAACCCCTGGATCTTTGATCAGATAAACCATTTCCTCGAACATGGCGAAGCGGCAGCCAAGCCCTCCACCGAAGAAATTGGCCTAGTGGTCTGTCGCCACCTGTTAGCCCTGCATGAATTTTACGGCGCCTATGGCGGCGTTAAAATTGCCCGCAAGCATATCGGCTGGTACTTCAGTGTGCTGCCAGGCGGGAAGGAATTCGCCCGCCATTTTAACAAAATAGAAGATCATCTTGAGCAGCAACAGCTATTGCAACAGTTCTTTCAGCAACCTCATATTTTTCAGGAATTAGCAGCATGAAGTACGCACAGACCGGCACCGGCTCTCCCCCCGAGGACCCGACCAGCAAACAACAGTCTCTGCAACAGAGTGTTACTGAAGCCATGCAACGCTATTTCTCAGACCTCGACGGCCAGGCGACTCACGATCTCTATGGCATAGTGATGGCCGAGGTGGAACCCCCGCTGCTCAAAGCAGTAATGGCTTACACCAGACAAAATCAAAGCAGGGCCGCAGAAACTCTCGGCCTTAATCGCGGCACTCTGCGTAAAAAATTAAAACAATACGACCTTCTGTAATCTTCCTTGAGGACTCTATGAGCGACCTGAAAAAAGTTTCACGCGCCTTAATCAGCGTTTCTGACAAAACCGGTATTGTCGACTTTGCCCGTGCACTCACCGCACAGGGTGTTGAAATACTCTCCACCGGCGGCACCTTTCGCCTACTTAGAGAGAACGATATAGCGGCAACTGAAGTATCGGATTACACCGGCTTTCCCGAAATGATGGACGGTCGTGTCAAGACACTGCACCCGAAAGTACACGGCGGTATTCTCGGACGTCGCGGAACCGACGACGAAGTGATGGCAGAGCACGGCATCAAGCCCATCGATATGGTTGTAGTTAATCTCTATCCCTTTGCCGCCACTGTTGCGGACCCCAACTGCACATTGCCCACCGCGATTGAGAATATTGATATCGGCGGCCCGACCATGGTTCGTTCGGCAGCCAAAAATCACAAAGACGTAGCCATAGTGGTTAACGCCGGTGACTATCAAGCAGTGATCGATGAGATGTCTGCCAATGACGGCCAGCTGGATTACAGCTCGCGCTATCAGCTGATGGTTAGAGCCTTTGAACATACAGCAGCTTACGACGGCATGATCGCCAACTACTTTGGTGCTCGTGATATCGACAACCAGGCACGCAATTTCTCTGACACTTTTAACCTGCAGTACTACAAGACTCAAGAGATGCGCTACGGTGAAAATCCTCACCAGAAAGCGGCGTTTTATGTTGAAGCCAATCCCACTGAAGCCAGTGTCGCCACCGCCAAGCAGTTGCAGGGTAAAGAATTATCCTTTAACAATATTGCCGATACCGACGCCGCTCTGGAATGTGTAAAGCAATTTGATCAACCGGCCTGCGTTATCGTCAAACATGCCAATCCCTGCGGTGTCGCCGTGGCTACGGATATTAATCTGGCCTATCAGCTGGCCTTTGCCACGGACCCTGAATCCTCTTTCGGCGGCATTATTGCTTTTAACCGTGAATTGGATGCAGCCACTGCTGCGGATATCTGCGAGAAGCAATTTGTTGAAGTGATTATTGCGCCCTCGGTATCTGCCGAAGCGGTTGCTGTGATCACCGCGAAGAAAAATGTTCGACTACTGGAATGCGGAACCTGGGGTACTGAGCGACCACAGGACTTTGACTACAAGCGTGTTAATGGCGGCCTGTTAATTCAGGATCGCGATAACGGCATGGTTGCAGAGAAAGATCTGAAAGTGGTCAGTGATCGCGTGCCGAGCAATGACGAAATGGCGGATATGATGTTTGCCTGGAAAGTTGCCAAGATGGTCAAATCTAACGCGATCATTTATGCCAAAGACAACCGTACCGTAGGTGTTGGCGCTGGCCAGATGAGTCGTATTAATTCCGCGCGTATCGCTGGCATTAAGGCTGAGCATGCAGGGCTTGAAGTGGCCGGTGCGGTGATGGCCTCAGATGCCTTCTTCCCCTTCCGCGACGGAATTGATAATGCAGCAGCTGCGGGTATTAGCTGTGTGATTCAGCCCGGTGGCTCGATGCGTGATGATGAGGTTGTTGCCGCAGCCAATGAACATGGCATGGCGATGGTCTTTACCGGCATGCGTCACTTTCGGCACTAGCAGGCTGGTTATTTTGTCTTCTGATGGCGTTAAAAATGTACTCAGTCGGTCGCTTATAAATATAAGCTTCCTCCCTGCGTGCATTTTTGCCTTGTTAGAAAACAAAATCCCTGCCCCTGCGAGCGCCTAAGAAATAGCGTTTTTTTAATCTTTAGAGCATATCGTTCTTGGTCATTTTAAAGGCCGCCAGAGCTCGCTCTCGAGACTCTTTGATATCGATAATCGGCGCTGGATAGTCAGTGCCAATTTCCACTCCCGCTGTAGCAAGAATCTCCGCCGGTGCCAACCAGGGGGCATGGATATACTTGGCAGGCATGTCTTTTAGCTCGGGTACATGGCGACGAATATAGTCTCCCTGCTTATCAAACTTTTCACTCTGAGTGATGGGATTAAAAATCCGGAAAAACGGTGCAGCATCAGCACCGCAACCGGCGATCCACTGCCAGCTTGCGCTATTGGCCGCCAGATCCGCATCCACCAAACAGTCCCAAAACCAACGCTCGCCACTGTGCCAGTGAATCAGTAAATTCTTCACCATAAATGACCCCACCACCATGCGCACCCGGTTGTGCATATAGCCGGTGTCATAGAGCTCACGCATACCGGCATCCACTAAAGGATAGCCGGTTTTACCTTTTTGCCAGGCCTTCAGTTCAGCGTCGGTATTGGCAGCCCAAGGGAAAACATTAAACCGTTGCTGCAAATTGTCGGTGGGTAATTTGGGGAAATGGTAGAGCAGATAATAGGAGAACTCACGCCATCCCAACTCGCTTAAAAATGTATCCAGATTGCTTTCGTTATCGATTAAGGCTGCCGCATCATTGGCAGCATACCAGGCGGTATTCACCGACATCTGACCGAAGTGAAAATAGGGCGATAGGCGTGAGACGTTTTTCTTGTTGGGGAAGTTGCGGCCTTCGCGGTAATCCTGGATGCCATTAAAGACAAAGTCATCCAAGCGATCTCTGGCGCCATCTTCACTGATATCCCAATCACCGTGGAGCTTTTTATCCCAGCCGATAGTCGGCAATAGGGACAGGTCTTCGACAGCCAAACTGTTATCGGCCTTAACCAGATTCATAGTCGTGGGCGCAGGCAGCGGTTTTCTCGGCGCGACCTTTTGCAGACAGCCTCTGCGGTAATAGGGGGTGAACACCTTATAAGGGGTGCCATCTTTTTTCAGCACCTGCCAGGGCTCCCACAGCAGTGAGCCATTAAAACTCTGCACATCCAGTCCCGCCTCTTTCAGGCTGGCCTTAATGTTGGCATCGCGTTCGATGCTCCGCGGTTCGTAACAGCGATTCCAATAAACCGCTTTCGCCGACATTGCAGTACTGAGATCCGAGAGAATCGTCAGGGCATCGCCGGTGTAAATATTCAGCTTGCCGCCGAGACTTTTGTCCAGCGACTGCAACGCGTGGTGCAACCACCAGCGACTGGCACCACCCAGCGTCCAATCCTGCTCGCTGCTCTCGTCAAAGATAAACACAGGAATAACCGCGCCGGATTCACAGGCTGCGGCGAGTGCCGGATTGTCGGCAAGGCGAAGGTCCTGGCGAAACCAGTAGATGAGGGGCTGCATGATAGGAATGTCCTTTTATTTTTATTATCTAGGTACGGTTACTAACCGCAGAGTAGATCCTCTAATCGGGAATTAACTCAGGCCCCTATTACAGCATATTTAGCGGTTTACTCTGCTACAATCTGCGCCATTATTTTTTCACTTTGGATTTAGACAAATGAATGTACTGGTTATTGGCTCAGGTGGTCGCGAACAGGCTCTGGCATGGAAAGCCGCTCAGAGTAGCGATGTGGAAACTGTCTATGTGGCACCGGGCAATGCCGGCAGCGCCAGAGAAGCCAAGGTGGAAAATATCGCCCTGGGTATAGATGATTTTGCAGCACTGGCTGATTTCGCGGCCAGCAACAATGTCGATCTGACGATTGTTGGTCCAGAGCAGCCACTGGTGGACGGTATTGTCGATTTCTTTAACCAGCGTCAGCTGCCAATATTCGGCCCATCAAAAGGCGCTGCGCAACTTGAGGGTTCCAAAGCCTTCACCAAAGATTTTTTGTTACGGCAAAATATTCCCACCGGCTATTATCAGAACTTTACCGATATAGACGAAGCCATGGCTTACTTGCAAAAAGTTGGCGCGCCAATTGTCATTAAGGCGGATGGCTTGGCCGCGGGTAAAGGTGTGATTGTCGCCATGACATTGGCCGAAGCGGAAGCAGCGGTAAAAGATATGCTGGCGGGCAATGCCTTTGGCGAAGCTGGCCATAGAGTGGTTATTGAAGAGTTTCTCGACGGTGAAGAGGCGAGCTTTATTGTTATGGTGGACGGTAAAAATGTTTTGCCCATGGCCACCAGCCAAGATCACAAACGCGCCAGCGATGGTGATCTTGGCCCCAATACCGGTGGCATGGGGGCTTACTCGCCAGCGCCAGTGGTTGACGATGTGATTTATCAGCGCATTATGGATGAAGTAATTTATCCAACAGTTCAAGGCATGGCCAACGAAGGCAATGATTACACCGGCTTCCTTTATGCCGGGCTGATGATCATGGCCGATGGCACGCCCAAGGTAATTGAATATAACTGTCGCTTTGGCGATCCCGAGACGCAGCCAATCTTGATGCGCTTAAAATCTGACCTGGTTAGCCACTGCCTTGCAGCGTTGGATGGCACCTTGGATTCAGAGCAGGCTAGCTGGGATCCACGTCCTGCGGTGGGTATTGTTTTGGCAGCTGGAGGCTATCCCGGCAGCTATACCAAAGGCGATGCCATCACCGGACTCGACAGTGAGAGTAGTGAGAGCGCCAAAGTATTTCACGCTGGCACTGCGATTAAGGACGGTCAGGTTGTCACTAATGGCGGCCGAGTGCTCTGCGCCACGGCACTGGGCAATACTGTTGCCGAAGCGCAGCAGGCAGCCTATCAGCTGGCGGCCACTGTAGATTTTAAGGGCGTTTACAAGCGTTCGGATATTGCTTGGCGCGCCATAGAGCGCGAGCAGCAGGGTTAACAGCACAATGACTCTGTGGCAGCAGTTTCTCAGCGTCGAGATTGAGTTCCATTTATTTGGTGGGCAACATTTCGGCGCGCTGACAGTCTTTGCACTCTGTATGCTGGCAACGGTCTGGTGCATCCGCAATTTTGACGAGCGGCAGAATCTGCTGTTTAGCCGACGTCTGTCGATCTTTTTGGTTATCACTGTGGTGATTTTTAGTGCCATCAAGATTTACTTCAATCGCTTTAATCTGCTGATCGACCTGCCCATATCTCTGTGTAATCTATTCGCCATATTGGCACCGCTGCTATTTTGGCGTCCCAACCAACGGCGCCTAGAAGTGATCTACTTTTTGGTCATGGCTGGCACCATGCAGGCCATGCTAACTCCGGATCTCTATGTGGGTTTTCCCAGCAATGAGTTCTTTAAGTACTGGATTGTCCATGGCGGTCTAATAGTGCTGGTGATACATAATATCTTTGCCTTCCAGATGTATCCGCGGCTCAAGGGAATTCTGATTACCTTTGGCTGGGTGAATATCTATTCCCTGGCACTTTATGGGCTTAATCTGCTGATGGATGCGAACTACTTTTACTTGGTACACAAGCCGGGCAATGCATCGATTCTGGATCTGTTTGGACCCTGGCCGCTGTATATTCTGGTGGCTGAAATGGTCGCCATGGTTTTCTTTGGGCTGTTTTACCTGCCGTTTATCTTTATCAAGAAGACTGATCAGCCAGCCAAGGCGTAAAAATAGACAAGCGCGATCAAAGTCACTACAGTTCTTGAGTGGTGTGGATCTAGCGTCAGCGAAACTATTATTATCTTGAGACCGATTATGTCCCAGTCAAAACCCAGACTCTCTGCATTTGATCAATTTATCGTTCAGGCGGATCAAGCCCTGCGCACCATTGCAGGCAGTGCTCCAACGCCACAGCGGGGTTCGCCAGCCAAAGATGCCACAGAGGGTGACCTGTCTGAGCAGCAACGCAAACATGCCGCGGGCTTGATGCGGGTTAATCATGCCGGTGAAGTCTGCGCTCAAGCGCTCTATCAAGGTCAGGCACTGACCGCCAAATTACCCGAAGTGGGTCAGCAAATGGAAGAGGCCGCGGCTGAAGAGATTGATCACTTGGCTTGGTGTGAAGAGCGAATTAATCAGCTCGACGGCAGAACTAGCCTGCTAAACCCAGTTTGGTATGCCGCGTCTTTTGGTCTTGGCGCAGCAGCCGGGTTGATCAGCGACAAGCTCAGTCTTGGATTTGTCGCTGCCACTGAAGAGCAGGTATGCAACCACCTGCAAGAGCATTTAGATCAGTTGCCTGAAGAGGATCACAAGAGCCGCGCGGTGATTGAGCAGATGCTGGTGGATGAAAAGCACCATGCCGAAAGCGCATTAGATGCCGGTGGCTATCCCTTTCCAAAACCGGTTAAAAAACTGATGACATTGGTTTCCGGCGCTATGACCGCGAGTAGCTATAGGCTCTAGTCAAACAGCCCTTAATCAAAAAGCATTGACTGGGGTTCGTGAGGATTCTCCATATCCCGCGCCAACTCGACAATCTTCTCCGACAACCAGCTGTGAATAGGCGAGCCCAGTGTGCGCTTATGCTGCAATAGCACCAGGGGAACCGTTCCCTCGTGGGGAAGATCATCTGGATAGGCCTTGGTGACAATCCGGTAGAGCTCCCGCTCCATACCCGAACCAAATTTTGCCGATACCATTAAGCAGTCCGATGCACAGATGGTTTCGATCGCTGTCATCAACTGATTGGTCACCATTGCCTTGGAACGGCTGCGGCCCTGCTCTCGCAGCGCGCGATCAAATCGCGCATCGGTGCGGGCGCTAACCCGCTTGGCAATCAGCAAATAATACTGCACATAGGGATACTGAAGAATCTCATCCAGGGTGATGCGACTCTGCTTGGCCAGCGGGTGACCTTCACGCATCCAGATCGAGGGACTAAAAATTGCCAAATGGCGGGCCGTCACCTCAGCACTGATATCTCTCTTTATATCGATGGCGAAATCCAACACCCCCGCAGACAACTCCCCCACCACAGAATCCGTCTCACTGGAGATCGACAGAATCACTCCTGGAGCATATTTGTTGAGCAGTGCGGTTAACTGAGACGCCAGGGAGATAGCAATAAATTCAGGGATGGCAATAGTGATCTCACCAGCATAGGTGGCCGGGTCAAACTCGCCGTCGGTGACCATATCGAGAATCCCGTCCAGCAGCATTGGCAATCGCAACTGTAATTCCTGAGCCTTGGGGGTGGGAATTAATATATTGCCAGTGCGGGTAAACAACGGGTCATCCAACTGCTGACGCAGGCGCTGCAACACTCGGCTCATGGCCGGCTGGGTAATAAACAGGCGCTGGGCGGCGCGGGTAACGCTTTTTTCTTCCAGCAGAGCCTGAAGAGCAACCAGTAAATTGAGGTCGAGGCGAGATAGTTTTTGCAAATTCATGGGTTATTCTCTAGTCATTACATTTTGGTATATAAATAATGCGAACAATGCATTTGGATTATGACATGGCTGTGCGTATATTGTCACACATAGGGCGGCTTGCCCATAAACACCCACGGAGATAGACCATGACACTCGTATACATACTGATCGGATTTACTGGATTAGCGGGTGCTGCAATTGCGAAAGATGACTTCGCGAACGTTAAAGCACCAAAACTCACTACTTCTGATAAGACGCTGACCCACTAAATCAGCGGCTTCGTACCAAACCCCTCTTAATCCTTGCTATAGGATTCTTTTATAGGGGCCCTACTTGGGCCCCTTTTTTTTATCTCGAAAAACCTCTTCCGGCCTATTCGCCAATCTCGACAGAAGTCGGGAAAATCCTAGGATACAGTCTATGAGCTCAGCTCATTACAAAATGGTATGACTAAGATGCAAACAATGCATTTGCAGTATAGGCTGTAGGTTTCTACTATACGCCTATTGAATTTGTACCCAGTTTAGAAGATTTGCTGATTAGCAGGTCTAACACCGTTTTACCCCTACCCCTTCCTTTGACAATTTCTCAGGATTTTTAGGAGCCTACCTTTAGGCTCCTTTTTTTTGCCTGGGATTTGGATCATCAGCGCTTTTGAGATAAATAGCGCTTTCGATAATCAGCCAGATCAGGCCTCTATCACCTCATAGCTATGGCTCATCTCAACGCCAGCAGCATCGAGCATAATCGACGCCGAACAATACTTCTCGGCTGACAGCTCCACGGCCCGCTTAACCTGTGCCTCTTTAAGGTGGGTTCCAGTAATCACGAACCGGAGATGGATCTTACTAAATACCGCTGGCACCGCATCAACTCGCTCCGCCTCGACCTCAGTGCGACAATCGGTCACCTGCTGGCGGCTCTTGGTCAGCATGCTCATCACATCAAATGATGCGCAGCCACCCAGTCCTAACAGCAGCATTTCCATTGGCCGAACACCCATATTGCGACCGCCCTGAGCTTCAGCACCATCCATCACCACAGCATGGCCACTGCCGGATTCCCCAAGAAACATTACGCCGTCTACCCACTTAATTGTCGCCTTCATAATCTGCCTCACTTTTAGAAGCATGGAGATTACCATAGGGCCAATGTAAATTTTACTCGTGCTAACCTTTTTTTGACTACTATTAGATTCAGGAGTCGCAGATATACAGTATATAAAGCGGCATGCGGTTAAACCTGTAAATGGAGAGACAAATTGGCGCCTGCACCCCTGACACCACATATTGAAAATGTGGAAGAGTTTTTATCCCACTGCCACAGACGCCGCTATCCGGCGAAAAGCACCATTATCTATGCCGGTGACCATGGAGATACCCTGTATTACATTATTAAGGGTTCGGTCACGGTGATGATTGAAGACGATAGCGACGGCAAAGAGATTATTCTCGCCTACCTCAACCCAGGTGATTTTTTTGGCGAAATGGGCCTCTTCGACCAGGAGCATCGCAGCGCCTGGATCCGCACTAAAACCGAATGTGAAGTGGGTGAAATTAGCTATGCGAAATTTATTGAGCTAAGCAATAAACATCCCGCATTTCTCTTCGCCATCAGCAAGCAGGTTGCTCAGCGTCTCAGAGACACCACCCGTAAAGTCAGAGATTTAGCCTTTCTTGATGTGACTGGTCGAGTAGCGCGAACCTTACTGGACCTGTGTAAAGAACCCGATGCCATGACCCATCCAGACGGCATGCAAATTAAGATTACGCGTCAGGAGATCGGACGCATAGTTGGCTGTTCGAGAGAGATGGTTGGCCGTGTGCTGAAAGAGCTTGAGACTCAGGGACTGGTGTCAGTATCGGGTAAAACCATGGTGGTGTTTGGTACTCGTTAACCAAACATCTCCGCCAGTCGCTGACCCGGCTCTTCACTGCGCATAAAGGCCTCACCCACCAAAAAGCTGTTCACATTGTGAGCGCGCATAGCGACGACATCCTCGGCGCTGTGTATGCCACTCTCGGTAATAATAATTTTCCCAGCGGGAATTTTGTCGAGCAGTTGATAGGTGTTATCGAGGGAGACTTCAAAGCTGTGCAGGTTGCGGTTGTTGATGCCAACCATTGGATTGTCCAGCTTCAGGGCGATTTCTAACTCAGCGCCGTCATGCACTTCAATCAATACATCCATTCCCAGTGATTGCGCCAACTCGTGTAAATGGGTCAACTGCTCTTCGCTCAAGGCCGAGACAATTAATAGAATACAATCGGCACTCATGGCACGAGCTTCATAGACCTGATAATCATCGACGATAAAATCTTTGCGAATTACCGGCAGTTGCGTGGCAGAACGTGCCTGCTGTAAATACTCATCTGCACCCTGAAAGAAATCCACGTCGGTCAAAACCGACAGGCAGGCTGCGCCGCCCTGCTCATAGCTCTCGGCAATGGCCGCTGGGTCAAAGTTTTCACGGATAACCCCTTTGCTCGGCGAGGCTTTTTTAATTTCTGCAATCACTGCGGACTGACCTGCTGCAAGTTTGGCTGCCAGTGCGGCGGCAAACCCTCGCGGTGAATCGGCGGTCTCGGCTTTTTCAATCAGCTGGGCGATGGACACCAGGGCGCTGCGCTCGGCAATTTCTTCGTGCTTGCGGGCGAGGATCTTTTTTAAGATGGTTGGCGTGTCTGAGCTCATTTCAATTTCTCATTATTATTTAGGCGTCTTGCTGGACCTGAGTGAAGGTCGCCAGATCAGTTAGTTTTGCCCCGGCCAATCCTGCGCCTATGGCGTCCTGTGCCATGGCAACGCCTTCTTTGATGCTAGTGGCGCAACCGGCCACATAAAGTGCGGCACCGGCGTTAAGGGCGATCAGATCGGCAGCTTTTACACCGTTGGCAGTTGCTTGTTTACCCAGAGCGTCTTTAATCAGCGCGAGAGACTGTTCGGCATCATCAACACTCAATCCATCGAGACTCTGACGCTCCAGCATAAAGTCTTCTGGGGCAATGCTGTATTCACTGACAGCGCCGTCTTTGTATTCTGCCACGGCGGTGTCTGCGGCTAGGCTAATTTCATCGAGGCCATCGGCGGAGTGCACCACCATTATATGTTCGGCACCCAGACGTCCGAGCACTTCGGCCATGGGTTTGCACAGGGTTTGATCATAGACGCCGATTAACTGGCGGGTAACCCCAGCAGGATTGGTCATGGGCCCGAGGATATTGAAAATTGTACGCAGGCCAAGTTCCCGACGCGGACCAATGGCATGCTTCATGGCGCTGTGGTGGGCCGGGGCAAACATAAAACCAACCCCTAACTCTTGCACACAGAGCGCCACTTGATCGGGGCTGAGATTTAAATTAACCCCGGCGGCCTCGAGTACATCGGCAGCGCCACTGTTGCTGCTCACAGAGCGATTGCCGTGCTTGGCAACAGAGCCTCCCGCCGCGGCAACGACGAAGGTTGAGGCGGTGGAGACATTAAACAGATTCGACTCATCGCCGCCGGTGCCGACTATATCCACTAGGCCATCACCGGAGACCTTGACCCCGGTCACCAGCTCGCGCATCACTTCAACGGCGCCAGCGATCTCTTCGATGCTCTCACCTTTCATGCGCAGGGCAACAAGAAAGCCGCCGATCTGAGCTTCTGTCGCATTGCCGGTCATGATCTGGCGCATCACATCGCGCATCTCTGAAGCAGAAAGGTTTTTACCCAATACCACGACGTCTAATGCTTGTTTGATATCCATGTTTAACCCTCGAGAAAGTTATTCAGCAGGTCGTGCCCATGCTGGGTCAATATTGATTCAGGGTGAAATTGCACGCCTTCGATGGGCAGCGTTTTATGGCGCACCCCCATAATTTCATCGAGACTGCCATCCTCATTTTCAGTCCAAGCGGTAATCTCTAAACAGCTGGGTAAACTACTCTGTTCGATCACTAGGGAGTGATAGCGAGTCGCCTCAAAAGGATTAGTCAGTCCGGCAAACACACCGCTATTGCTATGGTGCATGGGCGAGGTTTTACCGTGCATCACCTGTTTGGCGCGGACAATCTTGCCACCAAAGGCTTGGGCAATACTCTGATGCCCAAGACAGACTCCGAGAATCGGCAGTCGACCGGCGAAGTGGATGATGGTCTCTACCGAGATACCCGCTTCGTTGGGAGTGCAGGGGCCAGGTGAGATAACAATCTTTTCCGGCGCCAGGCGCTCTATATCGGCAATGCTAATTTCGTCGTTGCGATAGACCTGAACCTCAGCTTTTAGCTCGGCAAGATACTGCACAATGTTGTAGGTGAACGAGTCATAGTTATCGATCATTAATATCATTGCGACTCTCCTGAGGCTTTAGTACAGACCATGGCTGCCGCGCGCATTAGGGCTCGGGCTTTATTGTTGGTCTCTTTCCACTCCAGATCGGAAACCGAGTCGGCGACTACGCCAGCACCTGCCTGAACATGCAGCACATTGTCTTTAATCACCGCGGTGCGGATGGCGATGGCGGTATCCATATTGCCATTCCAGCCGATATAGCCCACTGCACCACCGTAGATATTGCGCTTCACTGGCTCGAGCTCGTCGATAATTTCCATGGCGCGAATCTTCGGCGCTCCACTCAGAGTCCCAGCAGGCAGTGTTGCTTTGAGCACTTCCAGGGCACCCATATCCTCAGTTACCTGACCCACTACATTAGAGGTTATATGCATTACGTGAGAATAACGCTCAACGACCATCTTTTCCGTGACTACGACAGTGCCGGTTTTACTGATCCGCCCAACATCGTTGCGACCCAGATCAATCAACATTAGATGCTCGGCGATCTCTTTAGGATCCGCGAGCATTTCATCTTCCATGGCCTGGTCTTCTTCTGGTGTTGCACCTCGCTTGCGGGTGCCGGCGATGGGTCGAACAGTGACTTCACCGTCTTCAAGACGGGCGAGAACTTCTGGGGACGAGCCAACAATATGAAAGCCATCTAGATCCAAGAAGTACATATAGGGTGAGGGATTGAGACGGCGCAGTGCACGGTAAAGATTGATCGGCTCAGCGTGAAATGGCGCGGAGAGACGCTGGGATGGCACCACCTGCATCACATCACCGGCCATCACATAGTCTTTGACTTTGTTCACCGCGGCCTTGAAGTCCTGCTCGCCAAAGCTCGAGACAAAGTCTTCTTCAGCTATTCCATCGCCAGCCATATTCATCGGCGGCAGCTGCGGTGCTGGCATATCCAGCTTGGCCTCAAGCTCGTCGAGGCGGGCTTCGGCTTTAGCCAGGGCATCTTTGTCTTTGGCGTCTACATGCACCACCAGCATGATGGTGCCGGAGAGGTTGTCAAAGATCGCCACCTCATCTGATGCCATCAATAGAATATCCGGCGTGCCCAATTCATCGGGTGGCGCAGATTGGGCTAGTCTAGGTTCAACAAAGCGCACGGTGTCATAGCCAAAGTAGCCCACCAGACCACCGGTGAAACGCGGCAAATTGGGCAACTCAGGCATACTAAAAAGCTGCCGGAATCGCTCCACTTCACCCAGCGGGTCACTGGTCTGGCGATTGACCATGGGCTTGCCGTCGCGAATAATTTCTAGGCGCGAGCCAAAAACTTTTAGAACAGTAGACGTATGCAGGCCAATCAATGAGTAACGGCCCCATTTTTCGCCGCCCTGCACTGATTCAAATAGATAGGAGTTTGGCCCAAAAGCCAATTTTAGATAAACACTAAGGGGGGTTTCTAGGTCAGCCAGCACTTCGCGAGTGACGGGAATACGGTTGTACTCTTGACGGGCTAACTCAGCAAATTGTTCGGGGGTCATGGTCGGATCCTTGTTCGTTAACAGAATGTGGCGGTGCAGGCGTCAGTGCGCCTCGGCTACTCTAGTTGCGACTACTCTAGTTGCGCCAACGCCAAGTGTGACCATTGCTGTCAAACTGTTTAGAACTCGAACCTTTCACAAACTATCTCCGAAACTTAGGTTGCTATTGTAATCATTTGCACCGACGCGACAACCGTCGGTGGGAAAAGATTATCAATTAACCTGATGCTTTATTGTTCTTGGGGCCTTTATGCCTGTGCCAATTCGCTACGCATTTTGGCAATCACTTCAGCATAGTCATCGGCGCCATAAATTGCCGAACCAGCGACAAAGGTATCAGCACCTGCCGCAGCAATCTCGCGAATGTTGTTTACCGTGACACCGCCATCGATTTCTAGACGAATATCATGGCCGCTGCTATCGATGAGCTGGCGGGCTGCGGCTAGCTTATCAAGAGTGGCGGGAATAAATTTCTGACCACCAAAGCCGGGGTTGACTGACATCAGCAATAGCATGTCCATGCGGTCCATTACCCAGCGCACGGTTTCCAGGCTGGTTGCCGGATTTAATACCAGACCGGCCTTGCAACCGAGATCGCGAATCAGCTGTAGTGAGCGATCAACATGGTTGGATGCTTCCGGGTGAAAGGTAATATAGGTGGCACCAACATCGGCAAACATGCGGATCAGATCATCCACCGGTTGCACCATCAGATGCACGTCAATTGGGGCGGTGACGCCGTGATCGCGCAATGCTTTGCAGACCATAGGTCCGATCGTAAGGTTGGGTACATAATGGTTGTCCATAACATCGAAGTGGACGACATCTGCGCCGGCTTCAAGAACGGCATCAACCTCTTCACCGAGACGGGCAAAGTTGGCAGATAGGATGGATGGAGCAATCAAAAATTCAGTCATATAACACCAGGAGTCAATTCAGGCGTAATCATGCGTGACTTCGGTATAGGGTGCAAATACTTTGCCTATCAAAGGGGCTTGAGCGTTAAGAAAACCCAGAAACCCAAAAAGACCATCTGTTTCCAAATGGCCTTTCTGCGGCTGACTGCTTATTGCTGCTTAATTGTCTTTTTGCTGACGCTTTTCTTTCATTTTCTCTCGATGTTGCTGTTTCGCTGCACGAGCTTCGTCTTTAGTTAAAGAACCATCACCATCGGCGTCCATTTTCGAGAAACGCTTTCGGCGTTTGTCGGCCATTTGCTCCAATGCCTGTTCGTGCTCTTCAGTGGAAACGGCACCATTACCATCTTTATCCGCATGCTTAAACATGCCTTTATGGTGGCGAGGTTTGCCATCCTGATCACCGCCGTGGTGATCGGCAACAGCCCCCAGAGAGAACCCAGCCAGCAGTGTGAAAATCAGTAAATTGCGCATAAAACTGCCTCTTCATTAATTAGTAGAGCTTGGGTAAACGTCAAACCCTACCAATCCGTTGACAATCAAGAGTAGGCATAGTCCTTAAACTGGTCGCGCAGATCTTTCTTGCTGATTTTGCCGGTTGCTGTGTGGGGAATCTCCTCGACAAAAACACAGTCTCCAGGTATCCACCACTTGGCGATCTTGCCCTCGAGAAAAGCCAGAATAGCCTGCTTATCAGGACTGGATCCTTCCACAGGAATAACAATGAGCAGTGGCCGCTCGGTCCACTTCGGATCCGACACGCCAATAACGGCGGCCTCTTGAACATCTGGGTGGCCCATGGCGGCGTTCTCAACATCGATTGAGCTGATCCACTCGCCACCAGATTTAATCACGTCTTTAATGCGGTCAGTAATAGTCACATAACCCTGCTCATCAATCGCAGCCATATCACCGGTATTAAACCAGCCATCTTCGTCTACTGCTGGCTTGTCGTCGAGACGGTAGTAGCCGCTACAGACCCAGGGGCCTTTCACCAGCAACACACCAGAGGCAACGCCATCCCAGGGCAACTCATTGTTGTCACCATCGACAATTTTCATTTCGACACCAAAGACCACACGGCCAGCGCGAACGCGCCAGGTATCTTGCTCTTCTTGGGTGCCATCCTGCATCCAATCCTGAGGGCGATTGTAGGATCCCAGGGGACTCATTTCAGTCATGCCCCAACCCATATGTACAATCACGCCGTGGCGTTCCATTTCCTGCATCAGTGACAGTGGGCAGGCGGAACCACCAGAGACCACAGAATTAAGCGACTCTATGGTTTTGCCTGTGGCATTAAGGTAACCCACCAGAGCCAACCACACTGTGGGTACGCCGAGGGAGTAGTTAACTTTCTCTGAGTTAATCAGTCTGGTCAGTGTTTCACCGTCGGCCATTTTCGGCCCTGGGAACACTAGCTTGGCGCCAACCATAGGGCCGTTGTAGGCTGTTCCCCAGGCATTAACGTGAAACATCGGCACGATTGGCATCACCACATCTTTCTCGGAGAGGTTCATCACATCCGGCGTTGAGCCAACAATGGAGTGCAACACGGTGCTGCGATGACTGTAGAGAACACCTTTGGGATTTCCCGTGGTGCCCGAGGTGTAACACATGGAGCTGGCGCTGTTCTCGTCTAGCTCTGGCCAATCAAAGTTATCTGACTCGCCTTCAATAAAGGTCTCGTAGCAATGGGCATTTTTAAGACTGGTCTCCGGCATATGTGCCGCATCAGTCATCACCACATAGCCTTGAACCTTGGGCAGCTTGTCCTGAAGTTGCTCCAGTAGCGGCACAAACATGGGATCAGTGAAGATAAACTTATCTTCCGCATGATTGATAATAAAGTCGATCTGCTCGGGGAATAGGCGCGGATTAACGGTGTGACAAACTTGCCCTGAACAGGAGATTGCGTAATAGAGCTCAAAGTGACGGTAGTCATTCCAGGCCAGAGTGGCAATCCTGTCTCCTGACTCAAAACCCAACTTCTGTAGCGCGTTAGCCATCTGCCGCACACGGCGGAAGGCATCTTTATAGGTGTATTTGTGCAGTGGGTTGTCGCCGGTTACTGAAACAATTTCGCTCTTGCCGTTAATTCGGTCAGCGTGTTTCATTATTGACGTTATGGTCAGCTGGGAGTCCATCATTAAGCCATTCATGCTCTATTCCTTAATCTGTAGCGCTAATTTTTAGTTTTTTAATTGTTGTTATTTTTTTCAACTATAAGACTAACATCGAGACAGGCTGCTTAATACTACTAATCTGTGGACGGCAAGTCACCCACCCCGCCAGGATGCAGAGTAGCTGTTGTCTTGTGTTGAGGGAGCGGGTTAATTAATGGTTATGCGGAATACTGCGCAGATGGGTTTCAATCTCTTCGAAATCAGGTAGGTCCAGATGTTGGCCATCGAGATCAAAGCTAACACTGATACAGGTGGCGATTTCCACTTCGTCCTGAGCCGACAGAGCACTGTCTTCTTCAACTCGAATAGTATGCGGGAAGCCTTTACACATAATCGCGTAGTAGCGATGTTCATGGCCCTCCACCAGACTGTTTAACACCACAATACGGGTACTGCTGCCGAAATCTGAACAGGGCTTGGCCTGCTGTAACGCGGCAAAATCAATCAGTGGGATAGTGAGATTGCGCCACTTAATCCAGCCACACATCCATTGCGGTTTGCCCTCGTCGGCAATAAGCCCCTGATTGAGAATAATTTCGGCGATGGCGGGCATGGGAACCAACAAATTTGATTTCCCGGTGTTGATCGACAGGCAGTCGACTTGGGCAATAGGATTCTTTTGATCTAGAAAAAACATACTCATTGGCTACAGGCCTCCATTTGAACAACATCCGTATTTAATCTTTCCGCAAGCTCTTCCACAGTCCCGACAAAATCCGCTTTACAGCGCTGCATCACTGCTTGAGGCATAGCAGGCACCATACAATCACTTGGCTCCTGAACCCAAACCTGGCCCGCGTACTGCTTGATTGCCTGACAGCCTCGGGCACCATCATCACCCATGCCGGTAAATATAATTGCTCCGCAATCGCGCCGGTAGAGCAAAGCCAAACGATTCGCTAACTGATCAATGGAGGGTGCGTATTGACCCTGCCATGGAGAAGCGAACCGCAACACCCGACCCTGCTTGCTAATTCGGGTTTCGAACTCTGGTGATATTACTGTAACTGTGCCGGGTTTTATCAGCTGCCCTGTCGACGGCACTCTTGCGGGCCAGCCTGTATGGGTTTCTATCATTTTCAATAAAACCGCCATTTGCTGCACCGCTATATGTTGAGCATAGACGAAAGCCAGGTCATCGCGCGGAGCAATTCGACTTAAAAATTGACGTATCGCTGGCAGGCCGCCAGCAGAGGCACCCAGCAGCCAGACTTTTCCAGCCTGCTCAGGAGCCTTTGCCTTGGGTTTTTCTTTGGCCTCTAACTGTTCCATAGGCGGCTAACTTTGGGTAGAAAGCAGCTCATCCAATGTTTCTAGCAAGTGCTCCTCTTGATAGGGCTTACCCATATAGTGGTCGACACCCAATTCCATGGCACGCTGTCGATGCTTATCACCAGTTCGCGAGGTAATCATAATAATCGGGATATTAGACAGCTCGTCACTGGCACGAACCCGGGTGGCAACTTCAAAACCATCCATACGCGGCATCTCAATATCCAACAATATCACCGCGGGAATCTCATCTTGCAGGGCCTTTAAGGCTTCAATGCCATCTTTAGCGGTAAGCACTCGATAGCCTTGACGCCGCAGAATACGACTGGTGACTTTTCTCACCGTCACCGAATCGTCCACCACCAATATACTCGGCGAGACATCACTGGTTGACCGCGACTCATACTCAAGACCTTTTTCAGCGTTCTGGCCGACCCGCGGCAGGTCGACAATCGAGACCCGCGCCAATTCATTGAGGTCAATAATCACCACCACCTGACCATCGCTCAAAATCGTTGCACCACCCAACCCGGGAACGCTGGAAAACTGCGAGCCAAGGGTTTTCACAACAATCTCTTTGGTGCCGATAATCTCATCCACCTGCACCGCAAAACGCCGGTTATCAGAATGGAATAGTACTAACGCTGCATCCTCATTGAGGCTGTCTGGACGCTTTAATATTTCTGGATTGAGCAGTGTCCCCAGATAGCAGAGTTCGTAATCAACACCGGCATGGTTAATCATATTGCTGTTGGCGACAGCTTCGGCGACAGCGGTGCGCGGCATAAAGTGAACGCCATCAATTGAGTTGAGAGACAGGGCGTAGTGATCGCCGGTGACATTAATCATCAGCGCGCGGTTAACCGACAGGGTAAAGGGCAGGACTATGGTGAACTGAGTGCCAAGACCTGCCGAGGTTTCAATCTCCACACGCCCACCGCACTGGCGCACTTCGCTATTGACCACATCTAGGCCAACACCGCGGCCCGATATCTGGCTAACGGAATCAGATGTAGTAAAGCCGGGATGAAAAATAAACTGAGCGATCTCATAGGCAGATAGGGCCGCATCCTCGACGATTAATTCTTTCTCCAGAGCCCGGCGGCGAATTTTTTCAACATTGAGGCCACGACCATCGTCAGCCAGATGGATAACAATATCGCCACCCTGCCTATAGGTCGTAATAACAATACTACCGGTTGCCGGCTTGCCCGCTTTTGCGCGCTCGGCTTCGGTTTCAATACCATGATCCACCGAGTTGCGAATCATATGCTCCAGTGGCGCGACCATCCTGTCGAGAACCGATCTATCCATCTCTCCCTGAATATTGTCCATACGCAATTCGACTTTTTTGCCCAACTCTATACCCACCTGACGGACAATGCGTCGCAGTCGCGGAACAATTCTGGCGAAGGGCACCATGCGTGTTTTCATCAAACCTTCCTGCAAGTCGGTGTTGATGCGTGACTGATGTAAAAGCAGCGTTTCAGTACCAATTAATTTTTCAGTGAGGGTCTCTTTAAGATCGTGCAAATCCGATGCCGACTCCATCAGTGATCCGGTGAGCTGCTGCAATTGTGAGTAGCGGTCCATTTCTAGGGGATCAAAGTTATCCGCTTCACCTGAAGCTTCAAGCTGCTCGCGGCGGTAATCGATCTGTGCCTCGGTTTCAGTACCCAGGCGTCGGACCTGACCCTGTAGACGGGTCACTGTGGCGTCCATCTCATCGAGAAACTGGGTAAACTCACTGAGCTGTTCTTCGACTCGACCGCGGAAAATAATATTCTCCCCAGACAGGTTGACCAGTGTATCTAGTACCTCGGCGCCAATTCGAACAACTTCTTTGATTTCACCTTGAATGGCACTGCGGTCAAATACCTGTTGCTGCTTTGTGCCAGAGGCATTCTGTGACGGCTGCATTGGCTGGCCAGATCCACCCGCTTCAGAGATAGCCTGGGATTTGATAAAGTCAGCTGCGGAGTCAGACTTGTCCTCTTGTTTGAGTTCCTTATTGGACTTTTGATTAGGCTTTTTATTAGGCTCGTTATTAGATGCCTTATTAACAGCATCACTAGCTTCGCCACGACCCTGCTCTGCACCCTTATTATCAGCCATCTCGCCCTGTTCAAAATCGAGCAGCTGTTTACGCAGTGCGGCAATATCGCCACCATGAGCTATCTGCCGCACTATGTCATAGGCGCTGACGAGCTTTTCTTGGTGAGAAATTATTGTCTTGAAAAAGCGTTTATCGTAAAGCTTGGTGTCATCCACCAGGGACTCGATTATATGGGCTCGATCGCCCAGACCATTAAACCCAGCCATACGCGCGCCACCTTTTAAGGTATGCAGGTCACGCTTTAGGCGGTCAGGCAGTTCAAGCTCTTTGGGGCTAGATCGCCAGGCCATAACCAGCTCTTCAATATGGCTGACAATGTCATCGGCCTCTTCGACAAATACGCCGATAATTTCATGGTCGAGTTGTTCGTCAAGCCCTGCATTGATTAATGATGTTGAACTATCGACCCTGGCTGAAACTGGGCTAATTTGTAGAGCCTCATCCTCCAGGCCTTCGTCAATGCCCTCTAAATCAGTCAATGACTGACTGATATCGCCTTCGTGAAGAACCAGCTCAGATTTATCGACGGCTTCCACCTGATCAGTCTCCGACAGCTCCTCGACAGACAGCTCCTCGACAGACAGTTCCTCGACAGACAGTTCCTCGACAGACAGTTCCTCGACAGACAGCTCCTCAACAGACTCTTCCACAGCATGGTCGACTGACACAATATCTGTATCTATTGATTCAGGTGTTTGAGCTTGGGCGTTTTCAATTAGCGCGATCTTTTCGGTTAATTGTTCTCTGAGCTGGGTTTCTATAACCCCTAAACGCTCTTTATCCGCCGCAGACATCGAGCACAGATCCTGATCCGCGGCCAACATATCAAATAAGTTGAGCAGATCTTCATGGCTCTCTTTTAGAGTATCGACAACATCCTGACTGGGCACCGCACCCAGCTCCAGCAACAGGCTATAAATCGGTTCCATCAATCCAGCCAGTTCCAAAATAGGCGCTATATCAGCATCCACTAGCTGTTGCTGAATGGTTTTCAAATCCGACAGCAGCTGATTAAATACCACTCTCGGCGGGGTGGTTTGACGCTGTAGATAATCATACAGGGCAGGATAATTCTGTAGCGCGAGCAAGCCTTCGGCCATCAGCCGTTTTACTGCGGAGAAATCTTTACCGTCATTAGCATTGCCGGCACCACGCAATAAGTGGCCAACGGCTTTTTCACGCAATTCTGATAGCCGCGCACGGAACAGTGGCAACCCAGGCAGCTCGACGACCTCTGCGCCGGTCATGCGCCCGAGAATAGCGCGGAAAAAATCCCCGGCATCTTCAACCAAGTGAACAATATCTTCGTCGACAAAAATACGATGGTGGTGCAGCTCCTTAATAAACTCTTCAAGCGGCGTCACTAATTCGCTCAGCTCTGAGAAACTGGCCATTTCCGCCGTGCCCTTTAAGGTGTGCAACGCTCTTTGCAGTGCCAGAGAGGGCGCTTTATAAAGCGGTGCCTCATTTCGAGTTTGCAGTACAAAATCGTCAATAGTTTTTAAATGGCCCTGAGCTTCATTGAAAAACATCTCCAACAATATGGCTTCGTGCTCTGCTTCGTCCTCTAACCCTGGATCCTCTAGCTCTGGATCCTCTAGCTCTGGATTTTCTAGCTCGGTATCAAGTAAACCTGTATCAATGACGTTTGGCCTCTCACTAGGTTCCTCAACACCGACATCTTCAATACCAAGCTTTTCAACACCAAGCGTTTCCACCTCAGTCTGTTCAATTTCAATCGGGTCTAACTCAATCTCGGCACCAGTTTCAAGGCCCAACATTCCCGCGGGAAGTTGATCCATTGACTCGCCGTCACCGAGGCGTTTGGCCGTATCAACAATTGCCGCTACAGGCCAGCATTCCTTGGTCGGTTGATTGACGGCAAAAACCGGAACCATTTCTGTCAGTAATTTGATCGCTTCGGCACAGAGGTCGACCATTATTTCAGTGCATTTTATGCTGCCACTGGTGACGCGATTTAACAGCTCTTCGATGGACCAAGCCAGCTCTCCAATAGCCATGGCACCAACCATACGCCCGCTGCCTTTGAGTGTGTGAAATGAACGGCGAGCAGTGGCTAGAGTCTCTTGGTCTTCAAGCTGGTCTTTCCACCTGGCCAATAAACCGGTCAAGCATTCGAGCACTTCATCCGCTTCTTCGACAAAGATTTCAATAATTTCTGCATCGACTTCATACTCATCAACCTCGACGACTTTTTGCTGCACGGGTTCCTCTGGCAGGATGGGAATCGGTTCCCGAAGTTCCTCTAGCTCATGCAAGAAGGCTATCTCTTCGATAATTTCTGCCGGTTCAGCGTGCAACTGGCTATCTTCGGCGATTGGCTGTTCTCTGTCCGAGTGATCGGTCTCGGCTTCCTGTAGCAACGACTGGATACTCTCCTCTGCTGCGATCAAAACATCGTCTTGCTTGCGATCGTTATCGGAGGGCATTTGCTCGAGATAATATTCAACAATGGTGATCGCATCGGCAAAGGCATCTAGGGCATGCCACTCAACTTTTTGCCCCTCTTCTGCGAGAATATTTTCCACATAGGCAGAACAGCCCGCCACAACCGACGCTGCCCGGGACAATCCGACAATGCAAAGCGCGCCCTGCAATTCCTTAAACATTGCCGGCACATGGGCGAGCAATTTTAAATCCCACTGGGAGTTTATAAAGGCAACTACGGCTTCCTTGATTCGTTCAATATCAGTGCGCGACTCTGCCAAAAGAACCTGACTAGCACTGTCGAATTCAAATTGATTCTGCTGGCTATCTAAGTCTACGGTTCCGGAGAACTTATCCGGGCTAGCGGCCCAGGTGTTCAGCGCCAATTCTATTTCAGCGAGGTTTTGAACCGTATCGGCAATGTCCTGATCTTCGACACCCGAGCTCTGGTCAGAAAATATTCTGTGTAATTGTTTATCCACTTTACTGGTGGCATCGCGGAGTTTTCCCTGGCCTACCAGAGCCAGGGTGTCAGCCATATTGGCGAGAACCGGCAGCGACTCTCGAACCTCGTCAGCAGAGAGTCCGCCTTCAATAGAAAACCGTTCCAGGGCCGAGCGTACGGTGGCCAGCTCACCTTGAATAGCCACAACTAACGAGCGCACAACCAAGGAATCGTACTGGGGCACTAGACGCCCATGATCAGGATTAATGGTTCCCGCAGGGAAGGCTTTAGCGAGGTTATAGTCTTTCCAGATACTGTTTAGAGCGTCTGACGCGGGCTGAATGGTTGTCAGATAATAGAGTAGGTTTTTAAACAAGCCGCTATCGGGAGCACCGCACTCGCCGAGAGAAACTTCTACAGCCTGGCGCTTTAACTGGATGTCCAGGGTGCGGAAAAGTTTCTTTAATGCCAGGCCAAATTTTATCTCCCCCGATGCCACCAGGCTGATTGTTTGCCCTGCCACCAACCAAAGGCTGGCTCGCCAGCTACCTTTGGAAAGCTCTGCCATGCGCTGCAAAACTTTTTCAAGATTGGAGTAGTTGGTGACCTTGTCTTGGTCTTTTATGACTTTGATAAGGGATAGCTGATAGACCTGACGAAGACGCTTGATCATGTCGCTGGTTGGCTTGCTGGGATCAGTAGATACCTGAGTCTCGGCGGTCTTTTTGAAGGCCTCTAAATCCGGGGAAAACAAAACCCCTTCTGAGACTAAAGACTGGCCTTGAGCTGCGCGCAAATCATTTAATAATAAAATCAGAGTCTCGGGACGATCTTCGCGATTCGATAATATCTGGCGAAGGTAGATTGGCAATTTAACAATGGCCTGAACCAGAATCTCACAGGCCTCATTTATGTTGGACACTTTTTTATCAATAATTGCTTGAGCCAAAGCCTCCATTTCTTCTACCAGAAAGATACAGCCTTCATATTCAAGAATTTTAAACGGACCGGCTATTTGGTGCAGGTGGCCAAGACAAAAACGTATTTTGGTTTCATCGTCATTATTTTGGGTGAACGCCTCTAACTCAGTAAAGGCAGCGTCCAGACTGTTTTCGATTTCTCCCACCAACCATTCAAGCCCGGTGAAGGTTTTAATTCTTTTTATTTGAGCGTCGCTCATAGAGCCTCTCCCTGTTCAACGGTCTCAATCTGGGTGTATGCCTGAACCGCTCGCGGCGCAACGCGCGCAAATCCCTCTGGGGTCCAATTACTCAATTCGCCTAAACCCAACATCAGGCAACTGCGGTTATCCAGATGTTCGATCAATTGGTTGACTAGTTCCCGACGCTTCCAGCGGCGAAAATAAATCAACATGTTCTGACAATAAATCAGGTGCATCTTGCGCCTAATTAAAGGCGATTTATCGGTGAGGATGTTGCTCGTCAGAAAACAGACGCGGCGCCTTAAATCTGCTTTAACTCGCCACAGCTGTTTGCCCACCTGGTCAAAATAATGTGCATATGTGGACTCATCCACGGCGCTCATTTTGCTTGTACGATAGATGCCGCGGCGAGCCTGAAATATGGCTTCGCGACTGATATCCGTGCCGACAATACCAAAACGCGGTTCGCGACCCGCCTCGCGCATGGCCCGCTCAACAGTTATTGCCAGTGAATAGGCTTCCTCGCCAGTTGAACAGCCCAGACTCCAGACCCAGAGTGGCCCGACAAACTGCTCGTCGGTAACGGTCTCTTTCACCCACTGGGCCACAAAGTCAAAGGAGGGGCGATGGCGAAAAAAACTGGTCTCTTTAACCAGCAGACTGTCCACCAGTCCACTCCACTCTTGGGCACCGCGAGTTACATCCAAGGTTTCGGTTAAGTATTCGCCAACATCGAGAAGGTCTAATTCCGCCATTCTTCGATTCAGCAAAATCGCCAGAGCGCGCTCGCGGTCTGCTGTGATCTGGACGCCGGTGCGCTCTTCAATGGCCGCTTTCCAAATATCGAAATAGCCCATTTCACTGCTCTGAAGAATTGCCTGCTCTGCTTTAACGGCCACGTATAAGCCCTTTTTAGTCGACTGCTGATCTATGTCTTTTTGTCGCTCCCATCACTCAACATGGCTTCGATTTCGGCCTCAAATTCTTCCAGGTGCAAAAGCTCTTCTGGGTCTTCAGCATCAACTTCGAGGTCTTCGTTAAACTCCTGTTCAAGATCAGCGCTAGCAACGAAGTCGAGGTTTAGCCCTTCCACATCCTCTGCAAACAGCTCTTCATCAACAGTCTCTTTTTGCTCAGGTACTGAATCGGTTGCAACAGCAAACATGGCTCCCAACTGATCGTCATCTAAGTCTTTCTCAATGGCTTCATCAAAGTCGGAGCTAGGTTCTGGAGATTGGCTCAAACCTTGATTTTTATCTGAATCGGGAAGAATAAAGCCACTTACGGAGTGCTTCATTTCCACCGCCATTTCGGCCAATTCACCGATTGAGGTTGCTGTATCATTGGTACCCGCTAGGGTTTGCGAGGTAATTTCCTGAATCACGTTCATGGTGTTGGAAATATGCGCTGAGGTCGTAGCCTGGTGTTTTGCCGCCTCGGAAATATCCTGAATTAACTCTGCCAGGTTGGTGGATACATTTTCAATTTCTTCCAGGGCGATACCGGCACTGTGAGCCAGCTCGGCACCCTTGACCACTTCCGCGGTGGTCTGCTCCATTGAGCTCACCGCTTCGTTGGTATCACTCTGAATGGTTTTAACCAAGCCAGCAATTTGCTTGGTGGCTGTGGCTGAGCGCTCGGCAAGACGTTGAACCTCATCTGCTACCACGGCAAAGCCTCGACCGGCCTCACCGGCCATGGCGGCCTGGATCGCGGCGTTTAGTGCGAGAATATTAGTCTGCTCGGCGATTTCATTAATCAGCGATACGATGTCACCAATTTCCTGAGAGCTTTCACCCAGACGTTTAATACGCTTCGAGGTATCCTGAATCTGCTCGCGAATAGTATCCATACCCTCAATCGTGTTGCGTACAACCTGGGTGCCATTTTTGGCGATCGATACCGAGCGCTCTGCTACCGCCGCTGACTCAGCAGAGTTAGAGGAAACCTGATCAATGGTGATGGCCATTTCGTTAATCGCCGCCGAGACGCCAGCAATTTCCTGCGCCTGATGCTCGGCACTCTCTGCCAGCTGTAAGGAGGTGGCACGGGTTGCATCGGCAGAACCCGCTACCTTTGCCGAGGAGCTGGCAACGTTTTCCACCAGGCTTCGCAGCTCGCCGATGGCGAAGTTAATCGAGTCGGCAATGGTGCCGGTGAAGTCTGCCGTTACTGTGGCCTCTGCGGTTAAGTCACCGTCGGCTAGATCTGAGATATCATCCAGCAATTGCAAGATGGCCTGTTGGTTTTGGTCTTTTACCTGCTCCGCTTCAATAAGGTTTCGGCCTGTGGCTCTGAAATTGATAAAGCCCAATATGACCAGAGCAGCAAAGAAGCCAGCGATGGAGGACAGACTGGTGATGTCGTTGAATAGACGTTTTTCGGAATCTCCAAGATCGGCTACCGTGTTATCCAAATTGTCGAGCTGGGTCAGTAACACCGGTACATCTGCAAGCAAATTTTCGGCAGACTGGCGTGCACTAGAGAGATCATTGGCTGAACTATAAATGCGATCAATATCGTTGGCCACCACATCAAAGGATGCCTGAATCTGTTCAATACTAGCCAGCGCCTCTTTATTGGTCACTTTGGTTATGCCGAGAATAAAATTACCGTTTTTCATTGAGTCCAATGTGTCGCGAAAGACATTGGAGTCACTTTTAAACTGGTCCGCAGCAACATTGGCGTCACCACTGGCAAGAATCATCTTGTCGATATTGCGACCGATGCGCTCAATCAGCCAAAGCTGTTCCTGAGCAATTGCAATCTGGCCGGCAGTTGCTGACTGGGCAATTAGAGCGTCGACAACCTGGCCCGCGTTATCCTGAACCTGAGGTAAGGTTGCATTGAGCTTGCTGGCAACGGTGGATACGAAAATAACCGTTTCACGGCTGTCGGCGAGCTGCTTCAATTCCCCTTGAACTTTATTCCAACTGTCGGCAACAAATTTTATTTGCGTAGGTGAAATTTCCCCCTGACTATTGAGCCGCTGCTGTAAGGTTTTCCAGCCGCGATCCATCTCTACGTTCAAGCTAGTAAGGGAAGTAAAGGCCTGCTCTCTCGCCGCACTCGCATCATCCGCGAGCTTAGTAATACGCAGCGCTTTGATACGCAGATTAGCGATACTCTGGTTGTTCATTTGGTCGTTTTTGGTCTGCCTATTGACCTCGACAATGCTGTAGGCCGCGGCGCCGATGCAGATGATTCCCAGCGCGATAATGAGGCTGCGAAAAAACGATCCTTTGCCAGTAGTTGTACTCATACGATGCTCCATATTTATTCTGTGTTGCAGTTATTTCTTCGGGTTATAGCGTTCAATAACGCTTAAAATCTAAAACCTAAATAGCGACAGTCATAAACTGATCATTTTCAATCAGCTTGCGTGCGCAAAAAAGTGCCAGTGACTGCTCTTCCTCAACGAATACTCCGTCGGTGAAAGGGGCCATTGGACACTGACTGGATACTGTTTGATGCAGATCTACAGGCAGAGATTTAATACTCTGAACATTGTCGACAATGACGCCGACGTAGACATTATTAATATCTAGCACCAATACACGCCGATCACGTACAGCGCTACTTAGGCTGCCGCCGAGAAAAGCTGCCAGATCAACAATCGGTAACAGGCGTCCTCGAACATTAGCCAGACCCGTCACCCAAGGTTTGACTCGGGGTAATTTTGTCGACTCGGGCAGTTCAAGTATTTCGTTTACTTCATTCAACGGAATTAGGTAGTCATAGCCCAGCACACTGAAGGCGATGAGCTTACGTGACTCGACTATCTCCTTTTGCGCGGGCAAGCCATAGACCGTTTTACTGAAACGGCCCGCCACGTTGCTAATGACTGAAAAAAGTTTTTTTACTTTAGACACTGCCCGTCTTCCTAATTTAGGACGGTAGTAATGGCCGAGACCAACTGCTTCTCGTCGATGGGCTTGACCAGATAGGCTTTGGCCCCTTGGCGCTCTCCCCAGACCTGATCCGCCTGCTGATTTTTGGCGGTGACAATAATGACCGGGATATGTTGAGTTTCTTTGCTTCGGCTAAGCTGCCGAGTTGCTTGAAAGCCATTTAGTCCTGGCATAACAATATCCATCAAAACCACATCGGGCTGCTCGTCCCTAGCCAAGTTGAGACCCTGCTCTCCAGAGTCAGCAGAGAGCACAGAAAAGCCATTGCGCTCTAGAATATTGGCCAACTTGTAGGTTTCTGTAGGGGAGTCATCCACAATCAATACTTTTGCCATTTGCTAAAACCTCTAAATCCTTTAGTTAGTTTTGGGTATGTTTTTCTAGTACATCAAGTAGTTCGGCCCGACCAAAGGGCTTGGTCAGGTAGTCATCGGCACCGACAATACGGCCTTTAGCTTTGTCGAAAAGACCATCCTTGCTCGACAGCATAATGACTGGGGTAGATTTGTAGTCGGGGTTGTTTTTGATCAGTGCACAGGTTTGATAGCCATCGAGACGCGGCATCATGATGTCAATGAAAATGAGATCAGGCCTGATATCGACAATTTTCGACAGGGAGTCGAAACCGTCTGACGCTGTAGAAACATCACAGCCAGCTTTTGCCAACAGCGTTTCTGCGGTACGTCTTATTGTATTACTGTCATCTATGACAAGGACTTTCAGGCCCTGAACATCCATATTATCACCACTTTAAAACCACTTAACGCATTAAGTACTGCCAATGTCACTTAACTTATGGAATTTTAAACACACTTGTAATATATAATCTACAAGCCTCTAAACTTTATAAAAGAATTGATTTACAGGTCACAGAATTTTTCAGGGCATCGGCCATCTCCGTTGCCACACTTAGTTATAGCGCAAATATCAACCTAAGGCTGTCATTTTATGGGCACATCGCTCGGCGTCATTATGGACCCCATCCAATCCATTTCATTTACCAAGGATTCAACCTTGGCGATCTTGCTGGCAGCTCAGGCTCAGGGATTTGATCTCTTCTATATGGAGCAGCGTGATCTGTATATAGATAACAGCGGGCCCAAGGCCCAGCTGCGCCCCCTAAAGGTCTTTAATGACCCGGACAAGTGGTTTGAACTGGGGGACAGCCGAGACGCTGCCCTGGAAGAGATGAATGTCTTGATCATGCGTAAAGACCCGCCCTTCGATAGTGAGTTTATCTATTCCACCTATATTCTTGAGGCTGCGGAACGGCGTGGCTCGCTGGTGGTTAACAAGCCCCAGAGTCTGCGTGACTGCAATGAAAAGGTGTTTGCCACAGAGTTTCCTCAGTGCGTGCCGCCGCTATTAGTCAGCCGTGATCAGGAACGACTGAAGGGCTTTTTGGCCGAGCATCAGGATGTGGTCTACAAGCCACTTGATGGCATGGGAGGCACTTCGATTTTCCGCGTCAAAGAGGGCGATCAAAACCTCAATGTGATTCTCGAGACCGTGACCCAATACGGTACCGAGACGATTATGGCGCAGAAGTTTATGCCGCAAATCTCCCAGGGCGATAAGCGTATTCTGGTGGTCGATGGCGAGATAATTCCCTTCTGTCTGGCGCGCATTCCAACAGGCAGTGATTTTCGCGGCAACCTTGCCGCCGGTGGTCGCGGTGTTGTGCAGCCACTCAGTGAGCGGGATCTGTGGATTGCACAGCAGATTGCCCCAACACTAAAAGAGCGCGGACTGATTTTTGTCGGCCTCGATGTGATTGGCGACTATCTCACGGAAATTAATGTCACTAGCCCTACCTGCATTCGTGAGATTGATAATGCCGAAGATACTAAGATTGGCGAGCGCCTTATAAAGGCCATAAGTGCAAGACTTGATCAGAAAGGTCACTAGCATTGATGAACAGCCTGAGCAATGGATCGCACTGACCCTAGAAAGCTTGACTTCTCTAATGCTTGGATGATGTTGCAGTGCAGTTAAAGTTTAAGGCTAACAAAGCGTTGCACCGGACAGTTTGGCTTTTATCGTCGTATTAATTGGTTGCAGTGTTATCCTATTTTTAATGGCAGTACTGCATTGCAACATAACCAGTAAAGGCTTTCGGAAAACCAAAGCTGTGCTTTGTTTTCCGCAGCTTTAGGCGCTATGTGAAATTGATATGAACGAAATCGAGCTTGCCCGAAAGTATATGGATATATTCTATGAGTCAAAGGATTTTGATTCGTTAAGCCTATTGTTCGATGAAAGGTTGGATTTTGAAGGGCCGTTCTTTAAATGTAATTCGGCCGCAGAATACATAGGCTCTTTGAAAGCTTCGCCGCCAGTTGGTGTAGGCTACGAAATGGTGGAAGAGTTTAGTAGTTCTAATTCAGTATGCTACATATATAGATTTAAAAAAAATGATAAAAGTACATTAATGGTTCAAATATTTTGGTTTAAAGGTGGGCTTATCAATAAAATACGCCTTGTTTTTAATCCGGAGGAAATTACATAACAAGTCAAGCAACTCGGACGCTGTAAACAGCGCCGGTTCTTGAGGCGTCGATATGACCCCACCTGTCAACTAGCGGCATAAAGTAGATGGATAACCCTGTAGATGGATAACCCTGTAGATGAATAGCTCTGTAGATGAATAGCATAATTAATGGATAGCCTGATCGATGGCCTGTGGAATACCAGCCAGCAACGCCTGCGCAAGACATTCTCAGTGGCACTGGTGGGCCATGGCCTGCTGCTGATTGGCTTGGGCTTTGCCATGCCAGCGGGCTCCCCTCCCAGCCAGTCCATAGATGTCACCCTCGCCCAACACCACAGCGACCAAGCGCCAGATCAAGCAGACTTTATAGCCCAGACCAATCAGATCGGAACCGACAAAAAGCAGCAGCTACTGCAACCCCAAGAGCAAGGACAGCGGCCGCCCGCCGAGCAGCAGCGTTCTAACTCCGCCGAACCGATTCTCTTGAGCCACAGTGATGAAGGCAATAATGCTAAAGCGGATATACCCAATGAACAACCCAATTTGGATCAGCAGGAATCCACCCAGCCAGATGTGGGCGCCATAGAGGCAGAATTAGACCGCTTAAAGCGAGCCTACAACAACCTTCCCCGAGTGCTGCGCATGACCTCAGTATCAGCCAAGTCAGCCGATGCAGCGGCTTACATGCATTATTTCGAAGAGACAGTAGAGCAGATCGGCAATGTTAATTACCCCACAGAAGCTCGCTCTCAGGGCATTTTTGGTCAGGTGCAATTGGTTGTGGTGCTACTCGCTGATGGCCGCATTAAACGTATTGAAGTGTCTAAAGGCTCGGGTTCGCGCTTGCTCGATCAAGCCGCTGTCCACTCTGTGCAACTGGCCTCGCCGTTTAATCCCTTCCCCAAAGAGCTGCGCAACCGTGATGAGATACACATTATTCGCACCTGGCAATATCAGCCTAACAATGTACTGACGACAAACTAATCCGATTCAACGCTTGAGTTTGTGCCGCTAAAACCCCATATTGCGCTCTATGGAAACCTTAAAACCAAAAAAAATAAGCAGCCTCAAAAACCACTTCTTGCTGGCCATGCCGGGTCTTGATGATCCGACATTCTCAGACTCTGTGGTCTATATTTGCGAGCACAATTCAGACGGCGCCATGGGCCTGATTATCAATCAGCAGATGGACATTCCGGTGAAAGCCATCTTTGATCAGCTGAGACTGGAATATCAGGACGAATGCGGACGGCCACTGCTATTTGATGGCGGCCCAGTGCAGCGGGACCGTGGCTTTATTCTCCACGCCAACTGCGAGCAGCAATGGGAGTCGACACTGACCATCTCCGATGAGGTGTGCCTCACCGCATCCCGTGACATCCTCACCGATATGGCTCTGGGCAAAGGCCCCAAAGACTCTCTGGTGACCCTCGGTTACTCAAGCTGGGAAGCCGGGCAACTGGAGCGGGAACTGGGAGAAAATAGCTGGCTGACAATCCCCGCCGAAGCCGAGATCCTGTTTAATACGGACTGTGCCAAACGGGCTTCAGCGGCGGCACTGAGTATTGGTTTAGATTTGCGTATGCTATCCCATCAAGCTGGCCATGCCTGAGCCCGGCAACCATAAAAGACTGCTGGGCTTTGACTTTGGCCTCAAGCAGATCGGCGTTGCCAGCGGGCAAACTCTGACCTCCTCCGCCACTGGCCTGATGATACTCAAGGCAGTGGATGGCATTCCCAAATGGGATCAGGTGGAGAAGCTACTCAAAGAGTGGCAGCCGGATCTGGTGGTGGTGGGACTACCATTAAATATGGATGACAGTGAAAGTGATCTCAGCAACCGAGCGCGTAAATTTGCCCGCCGCCTGCAGGGTCGTTTCGCGGTTGAAGTGGAAATGGTTGATGAGCGCCTGACCAGCCGTGAGGCCAAATCTATAGGCCGAGATCAGGGAACAGAGGATCTCACTAAGATTGACCATATAGCGGCGTCACTGATCCTGCAAAGCTGGCTCGACACGCCGTCGATTGGCTGCGCGCCCTAGGGCTATTAGGCAGAGCCCTTTTTCTACAGGCTCTGCTACCAGCGCAGCTTATCCGAAGTATCTTCCTCAATGGATAAATCATCAGCACTGGCCCCAAGCTGCTCCACATAATTCTCTGACTGCATCTTGATCATCAACCGTAGATCATTCTTTGAGTCCGCATGGGCGATGGCATTCTCATAACTGATCTGCTCTTCAATATAGAGCTCGTAGAGCGCCTGATCAAAAGTCTGCATGCCGTGCTCGGTGGAATTGCCCATAATTTCTTTTAATTTATGCACCTCTCCCTTGCGAATAATATCCGCCACCAAGGGTGTATTGAGCAGCACTTCAATAGCCGCTCGACGACCCTTGCCCTCGAGAGTCGGCACTAACTGCTGCGCCACAATGCCGCGCATATTGAGGGACAGATCCATCCACATCTGATCGTGGCGATCTGCGGGAAAGAAATGGCTGATACGGTCGAGTGCCTGATTGGCGTTATTGGCGTGCAATGTTGCCAGCACCAAATGACCAGTCTCGGCAAAAGTGATGGCGTGCTGCATGGTTTCTGGAGTGCGAATCTCGCCGATCAAAATAACGTCTGGGGCCTGACGCAATGTGTTCTTCAGTGCCACATCAAAAGATTCGGTATCCACCCCCACTTCCCGCTGGGTGATAATGCAGCCCTGGTGCTCATGGACAAATTCGATGGGATCTTCAATGGAGACTATATGGCCGCGACTGTTTTTATTGCGGTGACCGATCAGTGCCGCTAAGGACGTGGACTTACCGGTGCCGGTGGCGCCGACAAAGATAACAATGCCACGCTTGTTCATTACCAGCTCTTTTAAAATCGGCGGCAACAGCAGTGAGTCTGGTGAGGGAATTTGCGTTTCAATACGCCGCAGCACCATGCCAATCTCGCCGCGCTGATAGAAGGCACTGGCCCTAAAGCGCCCGGCGCTTTCACTGACCACAGCAAAGTTAAGTTCTCTATTTTTTTTGAACTCTATTTGCTGCTCGGCATTCATAGTGCCGAGCACAAACTCTTCGCAATCTGCTTGGGAGAGCTTATTTTTACTCACCGGCATCACTGAGCCATTGAGCTTAAGGCAGGGTGGCAGGCCAACGGTGATAAACAGATCTGAGGCCTTTTTCTTGGCCATATAGTTAACCAGATTTTCAAATGTCTGGGCTGACATGGTTTTTCTCCTTAAAAACTATCTGGCATTTTGGCTTTTTCACGGGCTACATCTACGCTGATCAGGCGCTGACTCACTAGGTTCTGCAAGCATTGATCGAGGGTCTGCATGCCCAGGGCACCGCCGGTTTGGATCGCAGAATACATCTGCGCTACCTTATCTTCGCGAATCAAATTGCGGATCGCCGGTGTGCCGATCATGATTTCGTGGGCTGCCACACGACCACCGCCAATTTTTTTCAATAGGGTTTGGGAGATCACCGCCTGCAAGGATTCCGAGAGCATCGAGCGAATCATCGGTTTTTCGCCCCCGGGAAACACATCGACAATCCGGTCAATCGTCTTGGCCGCCGAGGTGGTGTGCAAGGTGCCAAATACCAGATGACCGGTTTCCGCTGCGGTAAGGGCCAACCTAATGGTCTCGAGATCACGGAGCTCACCGACCAAGACAACATCTGGATCTTCACGCAGAGCCGAGCGCAGGGCTTCAGTAAAACCATGGGTATCGCGGTGTACTTCACGCTGATTGACCAGACATTTTTTACTTTGGTGAACAAATTCTATGGGGTCTTCGATGGTCAAAATATGGTCATAGCGATTGTCGTTAACGTAATCCACCATGGCGGCCAAGGTGGTCGACTTACCCGAGCCCGTGGGGCCGGTCACCAGCACTAGGCCTCGTGGCATCAGCGCCAGCTTTTTAAAGATATCCCCCATGCCTAGCTGTTCAAGACTTAGTACATTAGAGGGAATGGTTCGGAATACCGCCGCCGCGCCGCGGTTTTGATAAAACACATTGACCCGGAATCGAGCGATTCCCGGCACATCAAAAGAGAAATCGGTTTCGAGAAACTCCTCAAAATCCCTTCTCTGCTTGTCATTCATTATTTCGTAGATCAAACTGTGGACTTGCCGATGCTCCATGGGCGGCAGGTTGATCCGCCGCACATCGCCATCCATTCTAATAATTGGGGGAAGCCCTGCGGAAATATGTAAATCTGAGGCGCCCTCTTTGGCACTAAAGGCCAATAACTCCGTTATATCCATGCTTTTCTCGCTTAATCCTTGCGGCAATAAATGGTCCATCAAACTGTTCGTCAAACTCCCAACAACCTGATAAGTATATGCCAAAGATTGAAAATAACATTGCGGATGTAAGCAAACGTATAGATCAGAGTGCAGCTGACTGCGGACGCGACCCCGGAGAGATACTTTTACTGGCGGTAAGCAAGACCCGCCCGGTTGAGGATATTCGCCAAGCCATAGGCGCTGGCCAGACCCATTTTGCCGAGAATTATCTTCAGGAAGCGCTGGATAAAATCGCCCAATTAGAGGGTGAAAACCTCTGCTGGCATTTTATCGGCCCCCTGCAATCTAACAAAACCCGCAATGCGGCTGAACATTTCAGCTGGATACACAGTGTCGACCGCCTAAAGATCGCCCAGCGTCTCAATGATCAGCGCCCAGAATCACTGGGGCCACTGAATATTTGCTTGCAGGTGAATATAGACAATGAGCCGAGTAAGTCCGGGTTTGTCGCGGAAGCTCTGCTGCCTGTTGCACTACAGATAGCCGCGCTACCCAATTTGAGACTGCGCGGACTGATGGCCATCCCCCGCGGGTCAAACAACTTTCAAGAGCAGCAGACCGCTTTTCATAAACTCAGCCAATTGCGCCAGCAGATCAATCAGTCACTGGACAATTCAGAGAAACTGGATACCCTCTCCATGGGCATGTCTGGGGATCTTGAGGCAGCAATTTCTCAGGGATCCACAATGGTTCGCGTAGGCACTGATATATTCGGCAAAAGGGAACAACAGCAATGAGTAAAATCGCATTTATTGGCGGCGGCAATATGGCCTCAAGCATTATTGGCGGCATGTTGGCCAATGGCTTTCAGCCAGAGCAAATCTGTGTCGGCAATCGCGGCGCAGAGAAGTGTCAGCGTCTGCAGCAGACCTATGGCATTGCCACAACCTCAGACAATCACGCGGCAGTGGCCGGTGCTGACATAGTGGTAATGGCGGTCAAGCCCCAGGTTATGGGTGCTGTAATTACAGATCTGACCCGTTCAATCGGCCCCGACGCAGTAGTGGTCTCAGTGGCCGCGGGCATTCAGCTGAGCAACCTTGAAGAATGGCTCGGTGAAGACCGCGCCGTAGTCAGAGTGATGCCCAACACACCCTCAATGGTCCGCTGCGGTGCTGCTGGCCTGTTCGCCAATAAGCTAGTCAGTGACGCGCAAAAAGCTTCGATTGAAGCTATTTTCAATGCCGTGGGCATCTCCTGCTGGGTTGATGATGAAGCTCAGATCGATGCCGTGACTGCGGTATCCGGGAGTGGACCGGCCTACTTCTTTTTGATGATGGAAACCATGCAGAAAGTCGGTCAAGAGTTGGGTCTGTCCGAGCAGGTGGCCCGAGAGCTGACCATACAGACGGCACTGGGGGCGGCAAAGATGGCCAGCACTAGCGAACACAACACCACTGATTTACGCCTTCAGGTGTCATCGCCTGGGGGCACCACCAGAGCGGCGATTTCAACATTCCAGTCGCTGGATGTGGAAGATACATTTCGTCAGGCTATGGAGTCAGCGCGCAATCGCGCTCGGGAGATGGCCGAAGAGTTTGCTAAATAGCTCTCCGTGAGCAGCTCTCCGTGAACAGCTCTCTTTAAACCAGATTTTCAAAAGAACCAACAACCCTAAGGATTTTTTATGAACGCACTTGGCGGAACGCCGATTTACATTCTCAGCCTAGCGGTACAGATCTGTAGCTTTTTGCTGCTGGTTCGACTGCTGCTACAACTGGTTCAAGCGGACTTTTACAATCCAATCTCCCAGACCATCTTCAAGCTGACAGCGCCAGTCGTAAACCCCCTGAACAAAGTCTTGCCCACCGTTGGAACCCTGAACCTGGCGGTTCTGGCAGCAGCGATCTTGGTCAAGTGGTCGTTTTATTTGATTATGGGACTGACCAGTGGTGTCGGGTTATTGGACATTATTATGTATATCCCAGTGGCCGCCTTTGACCTGCTCTATGCTCTGATCGAAGTGTATTTCTGGGGCATCTTTATTCTTGCCATCTCCAGCTGGGTGGGCACAACCAGCCACCCCTCGGTGAAGTTGGTGGGGCAGATTGTCGACCCCTATCTGCGCCCCTTTCGGCGCTTTATCCCGCCTATCGGCATGATGGATATCTCGCCCATGGTGGCGATTCTGAGCCTGATGATTATCCGCAACAAACTGCTGCCAGTCCTTGGCGGCTCAGTGCAATCCTTAGTCGGTTAAGTCAGTTGAGTTAGGCTAACTAGAGTCTAAACCGCCGGATCTGGATACTGTTGATAGACCGCATCCAGGTCCGCTTTGACGTCATCAGACAGGGCCACCTGGCAGGCATCAATATTTTGTTTGAGCTGCTCCATGGTGGTGGCGCCGATCAGGCAGCTGGCGACAAAGGGCTGCTGGCAGACAAACGCCAGAGACAGCTCAACCAAACTCAGACCATGCTTTTTCGCCACCTCGTAATAGGCCTCTGTGGCAGCCTGTGAATTGGTGCCACTGTAGCGAGCAAAGCGTGGGAACAGCTGAATACGCGAACCCTCTGGCATTGCGCCGTGCATATACTTGCCACTGAGCACACCAAAGGCCAACGGCGAATAGGCCAACAAACCCACCTCTTCACGAATGCACATCTCAGCGAGACCATTCTCAAATGATCGGCCGAGAATACTGTAGGGGTTCTGAATAGTGGCAATGCGCGGCAGATCCAGCTCGCGGGCTAGACGCAAATATTCCATCACTCCCCAGGGGGTTTCGTTGGAGATACCTATATGTCCGATCAAGCCCTCGTCCACCATCTGTGCCAGGGCAACAAAGGTCTCTTCAATAGCGATGCCATCGAGATGGGGTCTGTGGGTATAGCCCCGCTGACCAAAATAGTTTGTCGCACGCTCAGGCCAGTGAACCTGATAGAGGTCGATGTGATCGGTCTGTAGGCGCTCTAGAGAACCTTCAACAGCGCGGCGAATATGGTCAGCATTGAGTCGTGAACCGTCTCGAATATGGGTTACGCCAAGGGCGCTTGAGGGGCCGGCAACCTTGGTCGCCAGAACAATATCTTTGCGCTTGCCCGTCTGTCGCAGCCAATCGCCGACATAGCTCTCGGTCAGTCCAGCGGTCTCGGGCTTGGGTGGCACCGGATACATCTCGGCGACATCGAGCAGGTTAATGCCCTGCGCAACCGCGTAATCCATCTGCTCACCGGCCTCATCGGAGGTGTTTTGTTCGCCGTAGGTCATAGTCCCCAAACCAACCAACGACACTTCTATATCAGTGTTTCCCAATTTTTTATAAATCATGCTTTTTTTATCCGGGCAAAGTTGAAGCGTCAGTCTAGCCGACTATGCAAAGATTAAAAATAGCCGATGCGGCTGTTTATTAGCTCCAGCGGCTGTTTATTAAAAGCCTGTCTGGAAAGTTGCGTTAAACTAGGCAGCCTCTTAGACTCAACAACTATAACTAAGAGCAAACTCCCAGAGAAATCAGTTAATGACATCAGATATCAGTGCATCCTCCGTCGGCTTGGTAAAGGTGGAAAAAATTCTTATCGAAACGCCCCTGACCTTGGCCTGCGGCGTCGTGCTGCCAAGCCATGAGCTGATGGTTGAGACCTATGGCACCCTAAATGCCGATAAAAGTAATGCCCTGCTGATCTGCCATGCCCTGAGCGGCAGCCATCACGCCGCCGGCTTTTATGCTGGCGATGAAAAACCCGGCTGGTGGGACAGCTATATAGGTCCTGGCAAAGCCATGGACACCAATCGCTTTTTTATTGTCTCCCTAAACAACATCGGTAGCTGCTTTGGCAGCACCGGCCCCACCACCATCAATCCCGAAAGCGGCGAGCCCTGGGGCGCAGAGTTCCCAGTACTCCGCGCCAGAGACTGGGTGGAATCCCAACGACTACTGATGGAACAGCTCGGCATTGAATGCTGGGCGGCAGTTATCGGCGGTAGTCTTGGCGGCATGCAGGCCATGCGCTGGGCTCTGGAGTATCCTGACAAGCTGGCCAATAGCATTGTGATTGCTTCATCGATGAAACTGACGGCACAGAATATTGCCTTTAATGAGCTGGCCCGCCGCGCCATCCAGTCGGACCCAGACTTCTGTGAGGGCAACTATCTACAGAATAATACTGCACCCCGCCGCGGCTTGGCTCTGGCACGGATGATCGGCCATGTCACCTATCTGTCCGATGAACTCATGGGGCAAAAGTTTGGTCGCGAGTTGCGCTCCGGAACCTTTGACCAAGGCGAAGCCGCACCCATCGAATTCCAGGTTGAAAGCTATCTCAACTACCAGGGAGAGAAGTTCTCCGGTGACTTTGATGCCAATGCCTATATTTTAATTACCAAGATGCTCGATTACTTCGACCTGTCCCGGGAGTATCAAAACGATCCGGTGCAGGCCTTTAGTCATGCCAACTGTGATTTTCTGGTGGTGGCCTTCAGCAGTGACTGGCGTTTTTCGCCGAAGCGCTCCCGGGAGATTACCGATGCCCTAATTGCCGCCGGGAAAAATGTTTCCTTCGCCGAGATTGATTCCGACCAGGGCCACGATGCCTTCCTATTGCCCAACCCACGCTACGAGCAAGTGTTGGGCAACTATCTGAGCAAGGTCGCCGACAAACTGGAGGGCGCAGCATGAACCAGGCCGAAAGCACTCGCCAAATAAATGATTCGATCCACTCCTGGGTCAAGCCCAAGTCTCGAGTTCTCGACCTCGGCTGTGGCGACGGCACATTGCTGGCGCAGCTAGAGCAAGACTTAGATATCCGTGGCTACGGTCTTGAGATCGACCCAGACTCGATCAACCAATGCGTGGCCAAAGGGGTCAATGTTGTAGAGCAGGATCTCAACAAAGGCATGGCCAACTTTGCCGACGACAGTTTCGATACCGTGATTATGACCCAGGCGCTGCAGGCCATGCGCTTTCCACACCTGGTGCTGGATGAAATGCTGCGAATTGGCAGCCAGTGCGTAATCACTTTCCCCAACTTCGGCCATTGGAAAGCCCGCGCCTACCTCACCTTGCGCGGCCGCATGCCAGTGACCAAACAGCTGACCTACCAATGGTATGACACCCCCAATATTCACTTTTTTACTTACAGTGACTTTGAAGCCCTGTGCCGTGAGCGAAATATAAAAATTCTACGTAAACAGTTTGTCGGTGAACATTTTCTCGATCGGCAACTCAAAAACCTGTGGCCCAATCTATTTGCCGAAACCGCGGTTTATCATCTCAGCAAATAATACTTTCCGGGTCTCTTGGCCCACCATGGAGGATTAAGCCAATGAAATATTTACTCTTAGCACTATCTATTGTGTCTCTAGCACTGCCAGCTGTGGCCAATGACAAAGTCTTCAAGCAGATTGGCGACAATAAGATTTTCTTTAGCGCCTTTAACAGCACCTTTATCGATCCAGATGTGGCGGTCGCCAATCAGATTGTTCGTGGCAAAGACAAAGGGCTGGTTAATATAGCCGTGGTGATGGGCTCCGGAACCGGCAAATCCGCGGTGATCACCGGCAAGGTTTACAATATTTTTCAGATGAGTCAGACGCTTGAATTCGTCGAGGTGCGGGAACAGGATGCGGTCTACTATCTGGCCCCCTTCGAATTTGAGAATGAAGACCTTTTAACCTTTAAGATCTCGGTGCGCTCGGATCAACAGAAACCGGCCTATGACCTGAAATTCCAGAAGAAAATGTATCACGATTAAAAAGGCATCACGACTAAACTGAGGAGCAACGCTTGAAGATTGTATTGGCCAGCAGCAATGCCGGAAAAATAAAAGAACTTAACGACATGCTGGCCAAACTCGATATGCAGATAATTCCTCAACAGGAACTGGGCATAGAAGATGTGGAAGAGACCGGACTCTGCTTTGTAGAAAATGCCATTCTCAAAGCGCGCAATGCCGCGCTGATGTCGGGCATGCCAGCCATCGCCGATGACTCAGGGCTGGAAGTGGATTTTCTCAATGGCGCGCCGGGTATCTACTCCGCACGTTTCGCCGGCCCCGACGCCAATACTGCCAGCAACAATAAAAAGCTCCTCGACGCACTGGGCGATGCCCCACTGGAACAGCGCAGCGCTCGCTATCAGTGCGTGATTGTCTATATGCGTCATGCCACTGACCCGACACCAATTATCTGTCAGGGCAGCTGGGAGGGGCATATTGCTCTGGAAGCAAAGGGCGACGGCGGTTTTGGATATGACCCATTATTTTATGTGGAGGATGTAAACTGCCATGCTGCGGAAATAGACAAGGAGGACAAAAATCAGATTAGTCACCGAGGCATAGCTATCCGCGAGTTACTGGCAAAGTTAGGCAATCATTTAACCGACAGTTTAACCGACAGTACTGCAACCACCGGGCAGTCTACTTAGATCGCACAACAACCAACAGGCCTCCCCATCGACAGCGCACTGGAACTCCCACCCCTCTCACTCTATGTACACATACCCTGGTGTGTGCGCAAATGCCCCTACTGTGACTTTAACTCTCACACTGCGGCACCAGAGATTCCGGAACAGGCCTATATCAAGGCACTGATTACGGACCTGCAGCAGGATCAAAAATGGGCCCAGGGCAGAAAACTCACCTCGATCTTTTTTGGCGGCGGCACCCCCAGCCTGTTTTCAGCTGCGGGTATTGGCGAGATACTTAACGCTGCGGAGCGCCTAATCGGCTTTGAATCGGATATTGAAATCACCCTCGAAGCCAACCCAGGTACCGCAGAGCAGGAAAAGTTTAGCGGCTTTCGCAGTGCCGGTGTCAATCGCCTGTCCATAGGTATCCAGAGCTTTAACGATCAGCATCTGCTGAAGTTGGGTCGCATACACGACGGCACCCAAGCCCTATCAGCCATTGAAACGGCGCGGCGAGCGGGCTTTGATAACTTTAATCTCGACCTGATGCATGGCCTCTCAGGTCAGACAGTTGAGCAGGCATCCCGTGATCTGCAACTGGCCAGTGACAGCGGTGCCCTGCATATTTCCTGGTACCAGCTGACTATCGAGCCCAACACTGAGTTCTACTCCCGGCCACCGCAACTGCCGGAGGAAGACGCTCTGGTGGATATACAGCAAGCTGGTATGGAGCTGCTCCACAACGGCGGTTACGCACAGTACGAAGTCTCTGCCTTTGCCCAGCCGGGGCGAGCCTCACAGCACAATATGAACTACTGGCAGTTTGGCGACTATCTCGGTATAGGCGCCGGTGCTCATGGCAAAATCACTATGCCGTCTGAAGGCAGCATTCTGCGCAGCAATAAAACCCGTCAGCCAGATAACTATTTAGCGCGTGATCCGCGGACTCTGGCGCAGCAGAAAGCGATCCCCGCCGACGAGTTGGCGGTGGAATTTATGATGAATGGTCTGCGGCTGCGGGATGGTCTCAACGCTGACTATTTCACCCCGCGCACCGGCCTGCCTGCCTCAAGCATTGCCAAGCAAGTAGCCAAACTGCAGTCCCAAGGGTTATTGGAAGTAGATGATCGCCGCTATCAGGCAACAGCGTTGGGTTATCAGTTTTTGAATAGTTTGCTTCAAGGGTTTTCCTAGGGACTGATGGGTTTAATTTGCTAAACTGCACAGCATCAAAACACTAGAGTTATAAATGCCCTCATGAGCGAGCCCGCCTCAACCATCAATCAACTGCCTCCCGAGGAGACCGCGCGTCTACTGCGCCTGGCCACCTATGCTTCCACATCTGTGGCACTGATATTGATTGCCCTAAAGCTAGTCGCTTGGGGCGCATCGGGTTCCGTTAGCCTGCTCGCCACCTTGATTGACTCGATGCTCGACGCCCTAGCCTCAATGATCAATCTGGTCGCGGTGCGCCACGCCCTGACACCAGCGGACAAAGAACACCGCTTTGGTCACGGCAAAGCCGAGGCCTTGGCCGGTTTAAGCCAGTCGTTGTTTATTGCAGGATCTGCCGGATTCTTACTCTTTGAAGCCGCCGAGCGCATTATCAATCCGGTGGCGGTTGAGTCTGTGCAGCTAGGTATTATTGTAATGGTGATTTCCATTGTCGCGACACTAGGCTTGCTGAGCTTCCAGCAGCATGTGATTCGCAAGACCAACTCCACAGCGATTAAAGCCGACGCACTGCACTACCGCACCGACCTGATGGTCAATGGCAGCGTGATTATTGCCCTGATATTGGTGAGCCTTGGCTATCCCGGCTTCGATGGTATTTTTGCCGCCGTGATCGGGCTGTATATCCTCTACAGCGCCCGGGAAATTATTATCACCTCTTACGACCACCTGATGGATCGTGAACTGCCGGACGAAGATCGTGACAGTATAAAAGCCTTAGTCTTGGCTCACCCGAGCACTCGCGGACTTCACGATCTGCGCTCTCGCCACTCTGGCACCATGACCTTTATTCAGCTGCATCTCGAGCTCGATGATGATCTCAGCCTGATGGCCGCGCATAAAATATCCGATGAAGTTGAAGCGCGAATTCTCTCAGCCTTCCCCGGCTCCGAGGTCATTATTCATATCGACCCCCAGTCTGTGGCCGCTAAAGAAACCATGCCTGACTATGCCAGTAGTGATGAGCATAGCCTCGACTAAAGGGCCTCGACTAAAGAGCCTCGACTAAAGGGTCTGGGCTAGAGACCTTGGACTAAAAACCTCAACCCTTGAGATTGCGCCCCAAATAACGCTGCAAGATCGCCAACAATCTATGGGGCACATGCTTACGCTTCCACTCCCCCGCTACAAATCGATTGCCCTCACTCAGTGTCGGATAGCTGCGAATAGTTGCCAGCAGCTTATTTAGACCCAAGTTATGTTTCATCGCCAGCACAAACTCATTGATCAATTCCCCAGCCTGAGGCCCAACAATAGTGGCGCCGAGAATGCGGTCTTTACCAGGAACCGTCAGCACCTGAATATAGCCATGGGCATCATTATCGGCAATCGCGCGATCCAGGTCCGATAGATCATACTGGGTAATCTCTACCTCAATACCCTGGGCAGCAGCATCCCTCTGATTGAGACCCACCCGCCCAATCTGCGGATCGGTAAAGACCACCTGGGGCATAATCCGATAGTCGACGCGGAATTTTTTAAACCGTCCAAGCAAACCATTCACCGCGGCAAACCATGCCTGGTGACTGGCAGCATGAGTCAGCTGATAGGGTCCAACCACATCGCCACAGGCCAAAATATTCGGGTAGCAGGTGCGCAGATAATCATCCGTAGTAATAGTGCCATTAGCATTGAGGGGAATGCCCAGCGCATCGAGGCCGAGACTCTCGGTATTGGCAGTGCGGCCAATGGCCACCAGCACCAAATCAAATTCAATTTGCAGTGACTCGGCAGCAGGTTCAGCACTGGAGCAGAGCTCTGCGGAACGCTGCCCAGCCTGAGATTCAAACTTTTGCGCACCGTAGTTAGTCAGTACTCGCACTCCTTCACACTCAAGGCAGTCCTGCATAAAGGTGGCGACCTGCTGATCATCTCGAGGTAATAGCTGGGGCTGCATCTCAGCCAAGGTAACCTGAGACCCCAGCCGCTGAAATGCCTGAGCCAGCTCACAGCCAATGGCGCCGCCACCCACAATCAGCAATCGCTCCGGCAGATCCTGTAGCTGCCAGAGGGTTTCAGAGGTCAACGGATCAACCTGATCCAGCCCAGGAATCGGTGGCATAGTGGGCCGCGCACCGCTGGCCAAAATAATTTTCTCGGCACTGATTTGCTGTCCGTCCACATCCACTACCCAGGGTGAAATCAGCTTGGCATTGCCATACAGACAGTCAACACCCAGACCCGTAAAGCGCTCCACAGAATCGTGGGGTTCAATGGTTTTGATCACATCCTGAACCCGGCCCATCACTCGGGCAAAGTCCACTTGCGGGGCAGCCACATCAATACCCAGCTGCGCCGCCTTTTTCATATCAGCCATGGATTTTGCCGCACGGATCACTGCCTTGCTCGGCACGCAGCCAGTATTGAGGCAGTCGCCGCCCATCTTGTCACGCTCAATTAGCGTCACCCGAGCCTTGAGCGTGGCACCTATATAGGCACTCACTAAGCCGCCACTGCCAGCGCCAATCACAATGAGATTGGTATCAAATTGCTTCGGCTTTTTAAAGCCGCTGTAGAGCCTGCGTCGCTCCATCCAATTGACCGCCGCGCGAACTAATAACGGAAATATCGCTAGCAGGACAAAGGACGAAATCACTGCCGGGGTCATAATGCCCGCCGCAGAAAACTCTTCAATACTGCCGAGAGAAGCACCGGCATTAACAAACACCAATGTGCCCGCCAACATACCCAGCTGACTGACCAGATAAAAGGTCGATGCCTTTAGGGGCGTCAGTCCCATCACCAGATTGATCATCCAAAAAGGAAACAGCGGTATCAGGCGCAAACCAAAGAGGTAGTAACCACCCTGCTTTTCAACACCCTGATTAATCGTACTCAGATGCGAGGCAAATTTACTCTGCACCCAATCGCGAAGCAAAAAGCGCGACACCAAAAACGCCAAGGTGGCACCAATAGAGCTGGCAAAGGACACCAACAGAGTGCCTGTCCAGAGCCCAAACACCATGCCGCCAATAATCGTCAGTAGCGCCGCACCGGGAATCGACACCGCCGTGGCCACCACATAGATGGCAAAATAGACTGCCGCGGTAAGCACCGGCTGCTGTGCATAGAGCTCGCGAAAGAAATCCACCGAAAGGTAGCGTTGACCATCAAGGGCGACATAGGCCCAGAGCAGCGCGCCGATTGCCGCAACCAATAGAATTTTTTTAAGCACCACCAATACCTCTCAATAAAGCATGTGACTAAATATTTTGAACAAACCTTAAGCTCTCAGAACCTTAATTGAATAATTTTGATCTCAGACAAGCAGCTATTTTTAATGATTATTCAACCAGCTGTTCATGCCGAAACCGCTGTCGTAAAAAGATCCATGCAGTTATCCTCTTTTGCATTGAGACTCACCTACGGTGGATGGTAACATGACCGTTAAATCCTGCTTCCGGCAAACAACCTTAATTAATTGTGGAGACCCACCATGAGCGACGCTATCGTTCACACGACAGATTCTAGCTTTGAAAGTGATGTATTACAGTCCGACATTCCAGCACTGGTAGACTTTTGGGCGGCCTGGTGTGGTCCCTGCAAAATGATTGCCCCACTGCTCGACGAACTCTCAACCGAATATGCCGGACGGGTAAAAATCTGTAAAGTCGATGTAGACACCAGCCCGGAGACAGCAGCAAAATTTAATGTTCGCGGCATTCCAACATTGTTAGTGTTTAAGAATGGCACCGTAGAAGCGACTAAAGTGGGCGCCCTTTCCAAAGCCCAGCTGGTCGAATTTGTCGACAGCATTTTGTAGAACCTTTGCGGCTCTGGTTTCGGGGCCGCAAAATTTCCTTGCTCTTTGAGCAATGGACGCTATACTTCGACGTATCCAACCAAATTTTACCCCACGTAGGCTCCCCCACTAACGACTTTCGGTGCTATTTATAAGGCCAGCTATAGTCCTATTTATTAGTCCTACTTAAACCAAAGACATAGCATTGCGCAACCGGCGAGCCAAACCCAAAATTTTAAGTAACTTGAGACTAGCTCTAAGTTAGCTCTAAAGTAACAAAACGGCTGAAAAGCCAATCCCTCTCTCAAACCTATAGCAACCCTAAATTATCCCTCCTATGAATCTATCAGAACTAAAACAAAAACCTATTGACGAACTATTGAAGATGACAGCCGCTGCCGGCCTCGACAACTTAGCTCGATCAAGAAAACAAGACATTATCTTTGCCCTACTTAAGAAACACGCCAAAGGCGGAGATGATATTTACGGCGACGGTGTATTAGAAATACTCCCAGACGGTTTCGGCTTCCTGCGCTCAGCTGGTGCCTCCTACCTCGCCGGCCCCGACGACATCTATGTTTCACCCAGCCAGATAAGACGCTTTAACCTGCGCACTGGCGATGGCATCGCCGGCAAGATACGCCCACCCAAAGACGGTGAACGCTACTTCGCCATGCTCAAAGTTGACGAGATCAACCTCGACGCCCCAGAAAATGCACGACACAAAATTCTCTTTGAAAACCTGACACCTCTTTTCCCTGACCAGCGCCTGACCTTAGAGGCTGGCAATGGCTCTTCGGAAGATTTGACCGGCCGTATTATTGATTTAGTCTCTCCGATTGGTAAAGGACAGCGCGGCTTGATCGTAGCACCGCCGAAAGCCGGTAAAACCATCATGATGCAGAATATTGCCCAGTCGATTATTCGCAACAATCCCGAATGCATCATTATCGTATTGCTTATCGATGAGCGTCCGGAAGAAGTGACAGAAATGCAACGCACCGTGCGCGGCGAAGTCATTGCATCCACCTTTGATGAGCCACCCACCCGCCACGTGCAGGTTGCCGAAATGGTAATCGAACGCGCTAAGCGTCTGGTAGAGCACAAAAAAGATGTAGTGATTCTGCTCGATTCGATCACCCGTTTAGCCCGTGCCTACAACACTGTTATCCCCTCCTCCGGTAAAGTACTCACCGGTGGTGTCGATGCCCACGCCCTGGAAAAGCCCAAGCGTTTCTTCGGTGCCGCACGAAATATCGAGCATGGCGGCAGCCTCAGCATTATTGCCACCGCACTGGTTGATACCGGCTCGAAAATGGACGAAGTGATCTACGAAGAATTTAAAGGCACCGGTAATATGGAGCTGATTCTCGATCGCAAGATCGCTGAAAAGCGCGTCTACCCCTCGATCAATATCCGTCGCTCCGGCACCCGCCGCGAAGACCTGTTGATGGACGAAGACGAGCTGCAACGTGTCTGGATTCTACGCAAGCTACTCCACGACATGGAAGACGTAGCCGCTATCGAATTTATGACCGACAAACTCAAAGGCTTTAAGAACAACGCCGAATTCTTTGGTGCAATGCGGCGTAAATAGTGCGCCAAAACAAGTGCAGCTTGCGTATCATAGGCCTTTTGCACTGACCTAGGCCCAAGCACCATGACATTTAAAAGCCCGTTGAAATATTCCGACCTGCGTGAGTTTATGGCTTTCCTCGAACAGCGAGGAGAGCTAGTTCGCATCAAGCAAGAGGTCGACCCCAATCTAGAGATGACCGAGATCAGCGACCGCACCCTGCGCGCCAAAGGTCCCGCTCTACTGTTCGAAAACCCCAAAGGCTACGATACCCCCGTTCTGTGCAACCTATTTGGCACACCAGACCGAGTGGCCATGGGCATGGGTCAAGAAAATGTCAGCGCCCTGCGCGATGTGGGCACCCTGCTCGCCTTCCTAAAAGAACCCGAGCCCCCCAAAGGCCTTCGCGACCTCTGGGAAAAGCGCCATGACTTCAAGCAGGTATTAAATATGCCTGTAAAGCAGATCAAAAACCCGCCCTGTCAGGAAGTCGTGATTGAAGGGGACGACGTCGACCTCGACAAACTCCCCATACAAACCTGCTGGCCCGGCGACAAAGCCCCATTAGTCACCTGGGCATTGGCGGTTACTCGCGGCCCAGAAAAAGAACGCCAGAATCTCGGCATCTACCGCATGCAAAAGATCGGCAAAAATAAATTAATCATGCGCTGGCTCGCCCACCGTGGCGGCGCCCTCGACTACCGTGAATTCCAAAAACGCTTCCCCGGAAAACCCTATCCAGTTGCCATCGCACTGGGCGCCGACCCTGCCACCACATTAGGCGCCGTCACCCCAGTACCGGACACACTCTCGGAATACGCCTTCGCTGGCTTGTTACGCGGTGAGAAAACCCAGGTCGCCAAATGCCTAGGCAACGACCTGCAAGTGCCGGCCACAGCAGAATTTATTCTCGAAGGTTTTTTGCACCCAGGGGAAGAAGCTGAAGAAGGTCCGTTTGGCGATCACACCGGCTATTACAATGAAGTGGAGAGCTTCCCGGTCTTCACCATCGACCGTATCACTCATCGTAGAGACCCGATCTATCACAGCACCTACACCGGCCGTCCACCGGATGAGCCAGCAGTTCTAGGTGTCGCACTCAATGAAGTGTTCGTCCCCATACTGCAAAAGCAATTTCCCGAGATCGTCGACTTCTACCTGCCCCCAGAAGGCTGCTCCTACCGCATGGCCATCGTCAGCATGAAGAAGCAGTACCCAGGCCACGCCAAACGCGTGATGATGGGTGTCTGGTCATTCCTGAGGCAGTTTATGTACACCAAGTTTGTCATCGTCACCGACGACGATATCGACGTGCGTAACTGGGAAGACGTGGTCTGGGCCATGACCACCAGAATGGATCCAGTCCGCGACACCATGATGGTAGAGAATACCCCCATCGACTACCTCGACTTCGCCTCCCCAGTTTCTGGCCTAGGCTCAAAAATGGGTATGGACGCGACCAACAAAATGCCCGGCGAAACCGACCGCGAATGGGGCGAAACCATCGTTATGGATGAAGCGGTTAAGCAGAGAGTTGATGAGATGTGGAATGAGTTGGGGATCAAACTAAAGTAATTTCTACCGGACCTTGTTTGAGCGTTTCTTTCAGTCTATAGCTTTAGGCAGTTTTTAAATAACTGCTTTAAGGCTATAGGCTCTAGTGACTGCAAACATAACCGTCCTTCCCGACCCTCCCATATCAATGCAGTGGAATGTGCCTACTGCCTTATGCCAGAACTCAAGACTCTGGGAGTCTTGAGCATGACTGTCAATACGAAAATGGAAGACTATATTCCCGGCGAGCTAGACCAAAGGTATCAATATCAAGCTTATCAGCCCAATACTGTAAATTTGCAGTGGAATTGGGACAATCCAAAAATAAACACATTATTAGAAACCGCATCTCGCGCATTGGCTGAGTTGAACGCATATTCTCTGATCGTTCCAGACGTAGACCTTTTTATATATATGCATGTACTCAAAGAGGCCAGCCAATCAAGCAAAATTGAAGGCACCCAAACCCATATCGACGACGCTATTTTAGACGAGTCTCAAGTTGACCCTGAAAAGAGAGACGATTGGAATGAAGTGCAGAATTATGTCCAAGCGATGACCGAAGCTATTACTGAGCTGGATCATGTACCTCTATCAGTGCGCCTGCTCAAACAAACTCATGCAATTCTAATGCAGGGTGTTCGCGGGGAGCACAAGGCACCAGGCGATTTCCGGACTTCTCAAAACTGGATTGGTGGCACGAGTCTAAGTAATGCTGTTTTTATTCCCCCTCACCATGATAGTGTTCGAGAGCTTATGGGTGATCTTGAAAAGTTTTGGCATAATCAAGCTGTTAATGTTCCAGACTTAATTCGCATTGCCGTTAGCCACTATCAATTTGAAACCATACACCCGTTTCTGGATGGCAATGGCCGTATTGGTCGTCTGCTAATAACTCTCTACCTTATAAATCGAGGCTTACTGGATAAACCATCCCTTTACCTATCCGACTACCTAGAAAGAAACAGAGCCCAGTATTACGACTCGTTAACGCAGGTAAGGCTCTCCAATGATATGACCCAATGGGTGATATTCTTTTTGCAGGCAATTCTAGAAACCGCAGAGAGTAGCAAAAAGACATTCAAGAAAATTATGAGCATGCGTAATGGACTAGAGGCAAAAATGGTCACCCTAGGCAGGCGAGCCGAGAACGCCAGAAAACTCTTACTTTATCTATACACAAAGCCAATAGTGAATAGCGCCGCAGTGAGCCGACTGCTTGGTATTACTCCAAGAGCGGCCAACGGACTCATTGCAGAGTTTATCAAGCTCAAGATTCTTAAGGAGACAACCGGCTACCAGCGAAATCGGCAGTTTCTATTTCGAGACTATATTTCACTCTTTGCATAATCTACTTTCAAGGATTAGGGTACATTAAGGATATCTATAATATACTTTTAGGCCTTTAAGTACATTATAGATATCCTTAATGTACTCAGCAGTCTTAAGGTGAGCATATGAAACCAAACTCGAGAGATTTAAAGTGACTTAAGGATCAACCTTGATTGAGCGTATTGAAACAAAACAGCGTATGAGCAGAATTGTTAAGCACAACGGAACCATCTATCTCTGCGGTCAGGTCTGCGCGATGCTGAGCAGAGGATCGAAGAGCAAACGGCGAGTATGCTGGCCAAGGTGGATACGCTTTTGGAGCAAGCGGGGAGTGATAGAAAACATATCTTATCGGCCACGCTTTATATTAAAGATATGCAATATTTTGCGGCTATGAATGCTGTTTGGGATAGCTGGGTGCCAGAGGGTTTTGCACCGGCTCGTACCTGTGTTGAAGCTAGCATGGCCCGTGATAGTCTGTTAGTAGAGATCTCGGTGATTGCGGCTGAGATTTAAAAACTGTTAGAGAAAAACTTGTATTAACCTCCACCTCAATCCATCTCCGCATAAAACTTGATAGCTGAAAAATTCACTCCTATAGTTTAGTCAAACTTCTGGCACAGGACTGTGCCCAAAGAAAAACCAAAGGAATGGTGATGAACGTTCAGGATAGATGCCTTTCACATCCAATCTTTATTTTAGCCTTCAGTTAAGCCTGCCCTATGGAAATTACTAGTGCATTAGCTTTCTTAGTTTCTGGCGTTTCTCTTGCGGTGGCTTTGGTAACGGTTTCTCTCAATGTAAGGGCGGTGAGGAAGACTGATCTGGAAATTCTGAAATTGAAACGTGATTTGGAAGAGGCGTCATCTCGGGTATATATTCCAACCTCCGAAGAAATTGCAGGGTTGATGGATGCGATAAAAATATCCGAAAAAATGTCTAGGAACCTATATGAATCAGCAAGAGAACATATGGCTTATTACCAAACCTCTAATCAAAAATCTCCTAGGATAATCGAAAGCGCTCAAAGCCTCGAAGATAGTATCCGCTCTCTTGAGGCCAGACTTTCTTCGGTGGCATGTTTACTGGAAGAAGGTATTCATTTGAAAAAATAAACTCCGACTAAACAAGGAAGTAGCCAGTATTATAATGAAAATTCGAGTCTGACCCTCATTACGCGAGTCTGACCCTAATTATCATAACAAGCTAAGGCTGTCGGACTCGCTAACGCTCGCACGCAGCTTAGGGCGTTAGCTGCTAAGAGAATAATTCGATTATGAGTGATCAGCCCATAGAAATTGTTGAGTATGACCCTTCCTGGCCATCCAAATTTGAATTGGAGAAGGAGCTATTAGAGTCATTAATTGGTTCTTTTGTTTACGGATCAATCGAACATGTTGGTAGCACGTCGATTAGTGGCCTGGCAGCAAAACCTGTTATTGATATTATGGTTGGCGTTGAATCTTTGGAATCGTCACGCAAAGCCATAGATTTATTATCAAGCAATGGATATTGTTACTATCCCTACAAGACAGAAGTTATGCATTGGTTTTGTAAACCTAAACCTGAGATGCGTACTCATCATTTACATTTAGTGCCGTATGGGAGTCCTTTATGGCTAGAGCGTATCACCTTTCGCGACCATCTTCGAGTTAACCCGACATTAGCAGCAGAATATGCGGCATTGAAACACAAACTTTCCGAAGAACATGAAAATGATAGAGATCTGTATACGGAGAAGAAATGGCCTTTTGTCAAAAAAGTGCTGGAGTCAATCAATTGAGATCGCAGCTAACAAGCAGCGGGGAATTAGGGTCAGACTCGAATTAGGAGCAATCAGTAGTGCGCTACTCGTCAGCTTTGCACTTAATGCAAGAGAAATTATGGCGCGTAGAACCAAGAGGGGAATTTTGGTTTCAGTAGCTCCAGGCCATCTGGAAATTCATTAAATTAGAAAATCCTGCCTCCAAGGTACGATCAAGAGAGCGAGCCAAGAGCATTGATT
>ENA-OQVM01000259-OQVM01000259.1-marine-metagenome-genome-assembly--contig:-NODE-259-length-87816-cov-4.739386_pt1 | contig 87816 bp, 64 predicted proteins | sample MGYA00237776_ERZ505498 | MGnify/ENA primary metagenome ERZ505498 (study PRJEB26159, sample SAMN06265151) | marine metagenome | isolation source: Helgoland LTER site | place: Germany:Helgoland, sampling... | reverse complement strand
GCGCCAGATTCATGTACTGAGACATCCCCAGGCATTTTAATGTCAATATCTCTAGGACCGACGGCAAATTTAGATTCTACAGTTTCTGCTGCTGGAGGAATTATTTGTGGAGGATTAGATGTGTTTAACCAACCCTATGCAGATACAGTTACATTTACTGCTGATGTGGTAGCTGGAGCTGATTATAGATTCTTTAATGGTGTTATTCCATTAACACCATTTCAAGCATCAAATGTTTTCGCTACTGATGATTTTTCAATATATGACACAGATTTAACGTTTGACATTGTTGTGGAAGTTAGAAATGCATCTGGTTGCTCAGCAACAGATTCTGTAACAATTAATTTAAATTATGTAACTGCGGATACAATTCAAATTGTTGGAGGGGGTGTATCACAAAATATCTGTGGCTCAACTACTCCAACAGCAAATTTTGAATCAGTTGGAGCCGAGGATGCCCCCGATGGAACTAATGATTTTGTTGATGGAGCAGATTATCCTAATGGAGCTGTAATTTCTTATCAGTGGGAGTCATCTATAGATGGAGGTGCAAACTGGAATCTAGTTTTGGGATCAACATCAAGAACAATGACACCCACTATAGTATATCAAACAACTCAGTACAGAAGGAGATCGAGAAGTGTTTTAAATGGAATAAATATTGCTCCATGTGATAATTACTCAAATATAATTACTATAAATGTAGCTGCAAACACAGCAGGGGGTAATGTTCAAAGAAATATTAATCCTGGTTTAAATACATGGGCTGATATAGATGAGATAATATGTGTTGGTGGCACACCACAAGAATTAAGAGTAATCAATAGTGTTGGTGGTGCTGGAAGTCAGTTTCAATGGCAGTACTCTTTTGATAATTTAAGTTGGCAAGATATTACCCTTGCAAATGGTTTTGCAACAGATGCTACAGCTGCACAGTATCAACCTTCAGCAATTACTGCCACAAATCTTTCTTCGGTTTCCTCATTTACTATAACAAGTTATGCAAATGCAAATGGAGTAGGAGATATTTATCGAGTGACTTTAAGTGCAGATTCATTCTCAGTTACAGTTGGAGAGGTATTTGATGCAGCAGCAGTTGGTTCAGGTGTTTCCCCAGTAGATACTGTTGACGAAGTCTTAGCGCTTTTAGAATATAAAATTAATGATTCGGGTTCTGGAATAACTGCGGTAGATAACGCTGCAACAGATAATATACAAATTATACTTGCACCTGGATCAGTATTAGTGCCTACCTATTTAATTTCAGATGGTGGAGCAGATGAAACAGGAGCAAACTCAGCTAATGCGATAACTTATGATGCTCTAGGGTCAATAAGATATTATAGAAGGGTAATGACAGAGAGTTTTGGTGGAGCTATACTTCCTGTTTGTCAGACATTTAGCGACACTCATAGTGTTGAAGTTAGTTCTGTTATAGCCGGAAAAGTAAGCAATACAAATTTGGTCATTTGTAATAACACGGCTCCAACCGCATTTAACTCCATAAGAAATGCTTATGCTACAAATATTGGGGCCACATTAGTTTATCAATGGTATAGAACTACTGACGCTGCTAGAACCGTTTGGGCAGTTATCCCGGGAGCGAATCTATCTACCTTAAATTTTGGAACCGCATTAACACAATCGACTGCATTCAAAAGAAGAGTTACAAGTACCTATAGCGCTACGGTTTGTTTTTCAGAGACTGATCCAGTAACTATATCTGTTCTTGATCAAGTAAATACCGCATTTATTTTAGCCGATCAGTCAATATGTAGAGTAGCTGGTTCTCCTCTTACAGTAGATGTAAATGATTTGGCTAATATAATAGCTAATGCAGCGGAGCCTGACGATGGAATAGGAGATGGTATAGCTTATCAATGGCAATTCTCCGCAGATAATTTAAATTGGGATGATATAACTGCTGGCTCTAGGGCAGATTTATTAAATGGTGGTTTTGCAGCAACCTTACAAACTACTGTTATTACTGCAGCTCAAATTGATACTGACATAGAAAGAAGGCTACAAACATTAATTGATCCAGATATTCCAACAATTGTTTACTATAGATTTAAAACCACCAGATTTAACGATGTAAATGATAATAATGTTTTAGATGCAGGTGAAGTCTCATGTGAGGTTTTATCAGGAGCCACACAAGTAAGTGTTAGTGAACAACCAACATTAGTCCAAACCACTGCTCCCATTGGCGGTCAGACCATTTGTATTGGCTCAGATATAGACCCCATAACATTTCAGTATGGTGGTTCAGCAACTGGTATAAGACTTGTTAATACTCCCGGTGGTTTAACTGCTGTTACAGATGGAGCTGCTAAAACGATTACCTTGAGTGGTCAACCCACTGGAACTGGTTTTATAAGAGTAACTACAACTGGAACAACATGTGAAATTTTAACTCTCCAACATTTTATAAGGGTCACAACTGCGCCACAAATTCCTGATTATATTTTAATTGATGATGTAGCCGGGGGGACAGATCCCATCCCGATTATAAATGCTCAGGACGGTAATATTTACAACGGGCAAACTTATTTATGTGAACAGGCGTTAGCCGTATCACCAGGAACAAGAATATTTAGCGCTTGTTACAATGATGGCAGAGTAGCTCCATTAACTGAATCCTACAATTGGTTTATATCTCCACCAGCTGCTGGAACTATATCAAGAACCACAGGATTTGCAACATGGAATGATGGATTTTTTGGAGATGCAACTATCCAAGTTGTAGCTGTTGGTTGTGACGGAAGTGCTACAGCGACATTAACCACTGTCGTTACAGTAAATCAATTCGACGCCTCGGCTTCGAATCCTACTGAACCAGTTCCACTATTAGAAGCTGAGAGTGAAATTATATATTTAAGAGAAAATGCTGGAAATATTAGATCTCAGGAAAGATATAATATTACACTAAATGGTGTAAGGTATACATATGAAACTACAGATACAGATGACCCCGCAGATGGTATTGCTAATCAAACTACTGCGCAAATCGCCATTGCACTTAGAGATCTAATAAATAATGACACCACATCACCTGTAGCAGGACTTTTCTCTGCGACAGCAGGGACATTTAATCCTGGAGACGCAAATAATAACGGTCTTAATGATGATGTTGGAGGTATTGTCAGAATAACAGCACAGTATGACGGTAATTCAGCGCCAGTAATTCCTCCAGGAACCCCAAGAGGTTCAGGTGGTGATATGAGTATATCTTTTAGTGTCACTAAATCACCAGTTGCAGGAAGAGCATTTGGTTCCATGTTCGGATTTGAAACAAATCCAACATCAGAAGTTATTTGTGGTGTTTCAACTGGGGCAGAACCAATTTGTGAAACTACAGCTTTAACACCAAATACTCAATATTTCTCAACTGCAAGTAATTATTCTTCAATAAGATATGCAATTTCAAATGTTGTCGCGGGTGCTGGAAGTGTAGCATTACCAGGAAGCTTTGTTAATTCAAACACCATAGATTGGAACGCTGGCTTTCATGGAACATTTAATATTGACTCTTATGCAACTGGATGTAATGGAATTGAAAATGCAACCCCAGGTGTTCATACAGTAAGAATTTATCAAAATCTACCAGCTCCTCTGGATATAAATTATAATCCTTTAACCTTGCCAAACTGCCCTGCAGGATCCGCAGAAACAACTCAATTTTCATCTAGCTCTAATGTTACTTGGTCATGGAATAATGAGTCTGCAGGAACATTAAATTCTGTAACAGGATTAGTAACTTGGAGTACAGGATGGTCAGGAACTGTTGTAATTACTGCAACATCATTTGGTTGTGGAGGCGGATCTATTTCGAGAACAGTTATTGTTCCAGATTCTCCTTCCTTCACAAGAATCTCAGGACCAGCAACTACGAATCAAAGCCTTTGTATAGGTGGAAATATTACTGCAATAAAATATGAAATTCTTGGAGGTGCTACTGGTGCAGATGTCACAGGAATTGATGACCTTAATTTATTTGAGCAATTAACATCTGAAAATCAAGTTGATAGGTTTGTTATTGCCGGTTTAATGGCAGATGCTGGGGATATATACACATTGACAATTGATCAAGTACCCTATACAGTCACAATTGGAGAAGACGCTACAGCAGCTGGAGGTGCAGTAGTTGTTGACTTGTTAGAGGAAGTAGTTCAAGTTTTTGTATATAAAATTAATCAGGCAGCTTTAGGAATTACTGCTGTAAATGATGGCCCAGCAGGTCAGTTTACTCTCACCTCAAATAATTTTGATTTTAATGTAAGTACATCATTTAACGATGCGTTAGGCGATGACGGAGTAATTTCATTTAATAGAACAGTTGTTGCAGATGGAGGGACATTTATTGAAATTTCAGGAACAATTTCTGGGAGTTTAGGCATAACTGTTCCAACCACTTATCAATATTTAATTACAACAACGGGTGGTACGTGTACACCCACAACAGCTCAAGGTTTTATTTCAGTAAGTCCAAATTCTTCTATGACTATGCAGGTGGGTATGATTAATAGCCAAACCGTTTGTAATAATTCGATTGGTGCTGTTACACCGATTGTATACAACTTAACAAATGCATCCACAGTTAATGTAGCTTGGACTCCTTCGAGACCAACAGGAATTAATCACACCCATGTGATTCAAAATCAAATCTCAACAATAGCTCTTGGAGGAGTAAATGGTAATGTAGCTGCAAATAATGGAGAGGATTACACTATTACTATTAATTCAATTACAGTTACCTACACTATAAATACTGGTGCTCCACAAAATGATAATGAAATAGTAGATATATTAAATGGTTTAAGATCGCTTATAGCAGGAACAGGACTTCTTGTAGATGCTGTGGTAGTTGGAGGAAATAGTTTAAGAATAACATCAAGGAATGGAATCTCTTTAACGGTTTCATCGTCTGATCCAGGTATAAATGCTGCTGTATTTGCTGCACCTAATTTAGTCCAGTCAGCTACAAATTCATTAACGATATTTGGGGATCCTGCAGTTGTTGGTTTAGCAGTGGATACTGTATATGGATTCACAATAACCACAGTTAATAATGCGTTTGGATGTAATAATCCTGCAGACCAGGTATCATTAACAGGCTCAATAACTATAGCTCCTGAAGCCGCAATAAGTTTAACTACTGGGAACAATAATTTAATTGTATGTCAAGGCGAGACTGTTTCAAGTACTCAAGGTGGTGTTGACATAGAATGGGATATTACTGGATATGCTTTAGGAGCTACTGTAGGTGCTGGTCAGCTGCCTCAAGGAGTTAACTCGTCCTACATTGAAATTCCTCAGATAACTGAAATAACTTTTGCAGGAAATCCAGCTAATTTTGATGACGGAGATGTTTATAGATTAGAGGTTAATGGAGTAACAATTAATGTCCCTGTAAATGTTGGAGGTGGAGTTAATACTTTTGAAGCACTATTACAGGCTTTTGAGACTGGTATAGATTCAAATGTACCTTCGGTAGATGCATCTTATGCGGCAAATACTTTAACAATTCAATCAAATACAGGAGATGCTGTTTCTGTGGTTAGAACAAATGTAGGACCAATTGATGCAGGTGACCCTACGCTTAATTTACCAAGTATTACTCAAGTAAATAGAAAATTCATAAGAATTTTCGGAGCTCCTACAGATCCTGCTGCAATATATCCCTATACAATCACAACTTTTGGACCTAGTTGTGATCCTGCAACCGCAAATGGGACTATCAGAGTTGTTGATACACCATCTATTTCAGTAGCACCAGGAAGTGATGCAAATCCAAGTCAACTTTGTAATCAATCTCCTATGACTGATATTGACTTCAATATATCAACATTTGCAACTTATGCTGTTACTTGGACCGGTGCATTAGGGTCACCTGCAGGAATATCCCTTGTTAGAACTACAAGCTCAACAATTTCATTAATTTCTGATCCTGTTGTCAATATCCCTGGTGCTGTTCCAGCTGGAGGGGTGAGTTATACTTATCAAATTATATCTACTGTTAATGACAATGGATGTTCTTCAGTTGCTAGTTTTACCGGAATAGTAAATATTATAAATGGAACTGCTACTTTAGATCTTAACGATGCTAGCTCATTAACTGACGATAGAGTAAATGCTGATGGAGGTCCATTTAATCCGAGTGTAGCTCCAGATTATGTTTTAATCGAGGCTTGTCAAGGTTCACTTATAGACAGTTCTTTATTCGATGCTACAGTTGATATAACGAATGTGGCTATCGTAGCTGGAGGAAACCTACCCTCTGGTTTGTTTGGAGACTTTACTCCTGGAGTTGGAGGTGCGGTAGGTCAGTTCAGAATTTATGGTACTCCTGATACTGCTACAACGGAAGATATTGTTTTACAAGCCATAACAGATGCGTGTACTCCTGCTGCTGATATTAGGGTAAGAATTGTTGTTTTCCCTAATTCTACTATTACCTTAGATGCAGGTTCCAATGACAATCAAACTGTTTGTAATAATACAGCTTTAACAAATATTTCATATACTCTAGTTGGAGCTTTAGATGCTACAATAGCTGGTTTGCCAAATGGTCTTGTAGGAAATACACAGGCACCTAATAAGTTCATTATATCAGGAACACCTAGTGTTAATATTTCTGAAACAACGTCATATACTTACACAATAACTACTACAAGTAATCCAGGTGGACCCTTAGTAGGTACGTGTTCAGAAACAACTATAACAGGTGTTGTAACCGTTAGACCTGATGAATCTTTAACAGTGACAAGTGGTGCAATTGCTCAACAAGTGTGTTTTGGAGTGAATATAACCCCTATAGTAATATCTGTAGTGGGTGAAAACACCTTTGGAAGTGTTGCAAATCCAGCAACTCTTCCCGCTGGAATGAACTTTACTTTTGTTGAGGACGCTGATAATATGGGAGGTATTGTTACAATATCAGGTAGTCCTAGTGCCGCTATAGCTGGAAACAATCCATTTACTTATTCATTTATAACTACAACTGGCGGAGCAAATACCAGTGCTTGTACAGATGCTACACAACAAATTGATATTACAGTTGTTCCACCATCATCATTAGCTTTTTCTGGACCTGACTCAGCAATTATAAATCAAACAGTATGTGCAGGAACATTAATAAATGAAATTGAGTTTACAATGGGTGGGGGATCAAGTAATGTCAGTATTACTTTTGGTGCTGGTCTTGGTTTTTCAAGAGCTGCGAATGTAAGGGTAAATGACCCCTCAGATTCACCTGATAATGCTGTGATATTTGGAACAGCACCAAATGCATTAGTTCAGACAATTTATAATTACGAAATAACTACAATAAACCAGTGTGATCCTGGAACAAATGAAATTTCTGTAGCAGGAACAATAACGGTAATTCCTACAGAAACAATTACTCACAGAGGAGCCTCGGGTGCAACAACTCAAGATGTTTGTGTAAATCAAAACGTTACTCCAATGATTTTTGATGTAACCGGACAGAACACACATGCTAAGTTTGTTGACGCTAGTCTTGTTCCATCCGGTATTTCTCTAGATTTTGCTCCTGATCAAGTAACTGGAAATGGAGGAGTTGCTACAATACTTGGTAGTCCTGACAGTACAAATGCTGCTGGCGATTACACATTTCAATTAACAACAGGTGTTTCTGGAGCTGTATCAAACACTAGTCAATGTACCGATCAGACGCAATCAATAACTATATCGGTTAAACCATCACCTACAATGGTATTCTCAGGTGCAGATTCGGCGGCAATGAATCAATCCGTATGTCAAGAAACAGCAATTACTCCAATACAATTCACCTTAGGAGGAGGCGCTAATGATGTAACTTTCTCTTCATCTCCTGCTGGTTTAGGTTTTACTAGAGCTGCTAATGTTTCAGTAAACGGAAATTCTGTTCAGATTTTTGGAAACTCACCAATTGTAGCAGTTGAAACAACTTTTACATATAGTATTAGTACTGTAAATCCAAACTCATGTACACCTAGTGTAACTCTTGGAGGTTCAATAACAGTATTCCCTCCAGTTCAATATAATAACTGGGCAGGAAATCATACTGTTAATAATCCCCTCTGTAGTGGTGATGGAGGATCAATTGTTGTCAATGCTGCAGCTGTTACTGGAGGTTTTGTAGCAATAAAACAGCAGTCAAGGATCGAGCTTAATAATAGTTTTGCAGTTGGAAATATTATTACAATTAGTGTAGGCCCACAATTATTTGCTTATACTGTCCAAGGAGTAGATAATGCAACTGGAAACTTATCAAATAATCCAGCGATTTATGATAGGGCCCAAAGTAAATCTGAGATTATTACTGAGGTTGCAGGTTTAATAAATAATATAAACACTGGATCTACACTTGTCACTGCTATAGGAAATTCACCTTCTGTTGGAATAGCGACATTAATCGCCAAAACTTCTGGTATAGGATTTACTACTTCGGGAACAAAACAACCAGGAGCTTCTCCAGGAACAATTACAATATCAACTCCAATACCAAACCAATCATTGACTTACGAATATTATTGGAGACAAACCAATTCCATAGGAACTCCAGTAACAACGCTTGACACAGCTGATCCCACAACTTATGTAGATACTGGATTAACCCTAAATCTTAATAGTGTTACAGGCTCAGAGTATTATATGTTAACTACAGTTTCAAATAATTGCCAAGCTGATGCACCATTTGTAACCATTACTGCTCCTGATCCCTTAGCACTTTCAATTACCACTATTTGTGATACAGAAATAACTGCTAATGGAAGTGGAGGTACAGGTCAATTAACCTATATCTTATATAATTCAGGAGGAACTGAAATTGGAAGGTCACCGGCTATTTTTGGGTCTCATACATTCTCTGATGGAGATGCAAATAACATTCCTGGAGGAGGAACAATTAATATTACTCCAGGTTTTCAATACCAAATCGGAATAAATGATGCAAATGCTTGTTCAATAAATGGAAATGATTCGACAGTTCAGATAAATACTCCCTTAGCTCTTGTAATTGACGAAAACAAAATTACAGTTACACCTCCAAGTTGTGCAGGAAATGATGGTAGTATTCAATTAGATACTGGTGGTTTTACAATTACAGGGGGATCAGCAGGTAATACAGGTGATTATTCAAACTTAACATTTTTATGGACAAAAAGTGGAGGAGGAACTTTCAACACCCAAGATATTTTTGGATTAAGCCCAGCTGATTATACTTTAACGGTGACAGATAATTTATGTAATACGTTATTCATTACTTCAAATCCAATCACAATAGTTGATACTGCAGACTTTTCAGTTACAAATGCAGTAGACAATACAACCGTTTCAAATTGTTCTGATGGACATTTACAAGTTTCTGTAGCTGGAGGTTCGAGTAATTTCTCTTTTGCTTGGACAGATCAATTTGGTGTAAGTAGGGGTACTACCAACAGAATAGAAAACCTTGATGCTGGAATATATACCCTTATAGTAAAAGACACCACAACAAATTGTGAACAAATTTTCACTTATACTATTACAGGATCTTCAGGTCCATTGCAAGCTCTTGACGAAATTGCTTTAGGACAGGCTAATTTTATAACAACTGATATTCTCTGTAATGGTGGAGCTAACGGAGCATTTACTGTTGAATTTACAGGTGGAAACCCACCATATTCATATTCCTTAAATGGTGCAGCATATGTTTCAAATGGGTTTACCACAAGTACTTCATCAGTAACTTCAGGAGGAGCTAGTGCAACTGTTGTAAGTTTTACCACTCAAATTTTATCTTTAGATGGCTTAGAAGGCGGAACCTATTCAGTTAAAATAAAAGACAGCGGTTTATGTCTTGATGATTCTGGAAATATTGTAGAATTAAATTTAGGCTCTGCAACTATTAATGAGCCAGATGAATTAACGGTTAATTTAAATTCAACATCTACCCAACCTATTGATTGCAGCGCAGGAATACAAGGTAGCTTATCAATAAATGTGACTGGGGGGACAGTCTCTGGAACAACTCCTTATTCAATATTATGGGAATTATTAGGTCCCTCTGGCGCTATACTATACAAAAGAACAACATCTGCTTCTTCAAGTAATCCTAATGGCTTTACTATTTCTGGACTTGATTATGCTGGAGATTATACAGTAACAGTTACTGATGGTGCTGGATGTTCAATTTCAGATCAAGTTACATTAGAAGATGGAGGTGGTTCAGATCCTTTAGTTGTGGGTGAGACTCCTACAATTAAACAACCAGGTTGTAATTCAGCTGAGCTAGGCTCTATTGAGCTAGCTGTAAGTGGAGGTCTTCAGCCTTATGACATTAAATGGTATAAATTATCGGTAGCACAGGCGTCTGCTATTTCATCTGTTGTATCCGGTTCAGTAGCTAGTCCTACAACTTCTTCATCAACAATAGAGTTTTCAGATGGAGGATATGTATCTATGAATAAAGATGGGTTTTATTTAATAGATAATTTACAAGCGGGAAAATATCGTGCAATAATTACAGATGCTAAAGGATGTCAAATTTTCTCTAGGTCAGGAGTTATTAAAAACTCAGAATTTAACATTGTAAATCAAAAACTATTTAACAGAGAAATCTTAGATTGTTCTACGGGTACAGTTGTCTCAGACTTCTCATTTAACCTTTCAGGGACTTCTTTAGCTTATAATATTTCGCTAGATGGTGTACTAGTTTATGGGGGTACAAGTGGTTCGGGAACTGGTTCGGGAACTGGTACTGGAACTACTTCAGGAACATTCACCAATTCAATAATTAAGCAGGGAACCAAATATATAATCAGAGATTTAAGTGAAGGAAGACATGTTTTAGAAGTAACAGATGCCTCTAATCCAGATTGTAGTTTAGATTATGCATTTGACATTGAAACCTATGTCCCCATTTCATTTGAGGGCGATACAGAATTTGAATATGATATTTGTTCAGAATCACTTCAATTTAGTTTAGATATTGATACTGTAATTGGTGGAAACCCACAAATTGATTCTAACGATAATGCTATTTACAGATATAATTGGACATTCACACCGTCTGATCCAACTGAAAACGGTGCTAGTTTTGTGAATATCACATCATTTAATGCATTAAGAGGAACTTATACATTGGTTATAAGTGATGGAATATGTGAATCGACTCCTATTGATTTTGTATTTAGCGCAAATATTGTTCCACTTCAAATCGGAGGTCTTTTAACGGACGCTAATGGTAATTCAACAGCTTCTAGTGGAGTAAGTTGCGAGTTAAATTCTACTGATGGTAGAATCTCTTTAGAAATTATTGGAGGTCTTGAACCCTATAATATTACATGGGAAATTTTTGATGCAGCTCAAGCAATTATAATTAGCAACAGTTCATCCAATACGAGTACTTCAACTCTTAACTCACCTTGGATACCCCTTGATGGAACCTACCCAACATTAGGTAATTTTAACGGATTCACTGTTTTAAATGATTTACCATCTGGTTTGTATAGGTATACAATTACAAGTGGAACGGCTTGTGATCAAAATACTCAAACTTCATTTAATTACCTAAGAGATGTTATTAGTATAGATGATGATAACACATTATTAATAAATGATGGACCATACATTGATCAAAAACTTTGCTCAGGACAAGGTGGACTGTTACTAATAGATGTCTATAACAATGATGCTGAAAACACTCAGTTTTATTTTAATTATATAGATACAAATGGAACTCCAGATACTGGCGATGATGGATTACCTGTAAGTCTTGATGGGAATACCACAAAGTTAGACGAGGACACCTTCCAAATACTTATCGATACTCCTTTCGAATATGGTAAGTTAGTTATTACCACAGATACAGGATGTGGTATTGAGACAGAGATTGATTTGGCATTAGGGACACCTTACTTTACTTATACTTCTTCTTCTTTTGAACAAGTGGGTGAAATTCCAGCTAGAGAAATCATTACCTTTTTAGATGAATCTGAAGGAGAATATTCAAGATTAGAATGGAACTTTGGAGACAATAGTCCTGTTGAGGTTGTTAACATATCTGCAACTGCTTCTGGGGTAGCAGAGATCAAACATCAATATGGTAACTCTGGACTATATTATCCTTCATTAACTATCTATAACGAATTAGGATGCTTTGAGAGCGTTATTGAACCTATTGTAATTGGAAAGGGATACAGTATTTATACGCCTAATGTGTTTACTCCAAATAATGATTGTTTAAATGATTTCTTTAGACCACTTTTTTCCGGTTTTAAAACTATGCAATTCAGTGTATATGATTACAGAGGTAATTTAGTTTACACAGAAGCAGCTCAAGATGGATCAGTTGATAGAACTAAATGTCCAAATGTTATTGATGCTACAGGGAATGGAAAATCAATCTTAGGATGGAATGGTAAATTGACAAATGGATTAGAACCCTCTGCATTTAGTCCATATTATGTATATTCAATTTCAGGAGAACCTCTATATGGAACATCTGCTACTCAAGTAATAGAAAGAAGTGGTATTTTTACAATTATTAAATGATGAGTAGGAAATATTTAATTTTGTTATTTATTATCGTTTGGAATCAATCGTATTCGCAAGCTATGATATACTCTACTCATGCAAAGCTTATGCAAATTAACAATCCAAGTTATTATGGATTAAATAATTGGAATAAGTCAGGTTTGTTATATTCTACTACTCAAGTAAATTTAAATGAATCTCAAAATAACAAGTTTTTTTACGGATCCTATTCATTTGATAATTTAAATTTTAGTTTAGGATTAGGAGTAAATACTTTATCAGCTCCACAAATTGGTTTTAAAAAAAATGATTTTAAATTAAGTTATGTATATAAAGTTGAGTTTGGATCTGATATTTGGTTTTTACCAGCAATAACCCTTGGAGCGTCATCTAGTAATCTTAATCCAAGTAATTTAATTTTTGAAGATCAAATTAATTCTATTTCGGGTTATATAAATCAAGAATCAATAGATCCTTTGGCGGATTATTTTTTTGCAAATAGTCATGCTGATTTAGGTGCGTCATTCATTCTACATAATAGAGATTTTTTAATTGGCTTGACATTTAATAATTTAAATAGGCCTAACACTTCATTTGATAGAGGAGTTGAATTCTTAAAGCCAATCACAATAGGCCTTCAAACGGCATATGAATTTAATTTAAATCCATATGACAGAAGATTTTTACCTAGATATTCATACCTGTATGCATATGGTTCTGTTTTGAAAGATACAGAATCAATGAATATATATCTTTCTCAGGAATTTCAACTTGGAGAATTCAGTGTAGGGGTAAGTCAACAATTTGGTATTATAGATGCATTATCGTTTTTGAATGTTGGTTTAAATGTTGGTCTTTCATATGAAAATTTTGATTTCGGGGCATCATATTCTTTTGCTTTTCAGGATTCTTCATTAAATTATAGATTTGCACCTACTATTTTTGACCTCCATTTAAGTTTTGACTTTAGTCCTTTTTTAAGAAATAGAAGAGGAGAATATAAAAGATTACAAGTAGACAATTACTACTAATACTTTATTTCATAGACACTGTCTTTAGAAAAGTACGTCCAAAGGCCCACTCTTTTATAATTATTGAATTCACCTTCGCAGTATAATTTTCCATCTGCTGAATAAATTTTTTCAACCCCTTTTTCGCAGGAGCTAAAGATTCTTAACCTTGCGAGTTTTCTTTCGGAAACATATTCTCGGGTTTCAATTAAAAGACCATTTTTAACAATACCAATTATTAAATTATTGTTTAGATTATTTTTTTGATATTCACCAGAATATAATTTCCCATCTAATAAAATCTGACATTGATTAAAAACAAGTTTTTTGATACTCACAGAATTTGAGCAACCGATAAAAATAGAGGTAAATAATATGCTAAAAACTATAAATCGCAACCCCGCCACTTTCAAAAAACTCATAAGATTTACCTATTTTAAAACCTTTATAAAAAGAAGAGCAATTTTTTATTTTGCCATTAATATAAAATTCTTCATTGCTTCCATGCCTTAAGTTAGATAAATAAAAAGTAATTGTTTGCTCAATTCCATTATTGTATAAACTCTTAAATTCCCCTTCTAATTTTCCATCTTCAAAATTTGAAATAGTTTGGATTAACCCATTTTCATAATATTGGATAAAATCACCATCTTTAAAACCATCTATAGTTGAAAATTCAGATTTTAAACTACCACTTTCATATACATCAATTATTTTTCCAGAATATGGTTTTTTCTTTTTATAAAATTTGATTTCGGTGTTTTCGATCTTAATTTTTATTTCTGATAAGTTTGAAACTTTATTATTACAACCACAACTTATGATTAAAAAAGTTAATAGAATGAAACACCTTTTAATGTAATATTTTTCAACCATGTTGACGTTTATTTAAGATAAATATAAAAATCAAAATTTAATTTTTAAAAATCCCATTTGGAAATACTACAGGACTTTCATATCCATTTTTACCAACAGTAGCAATTCCAAAGTAAAAATTATCTATTACAATTCCTTTCAAAGTATACTTATTTACATCACCGACATAACGTTCATTTTCCCAAACAGGACTAGTTGTATCACGCCAATATATTTTATAACCAATCACATCTGGATCTTGTACTTTTTCCCATGTAAATTTAACAGATGCTTCAACAATTCCTCCGATTGATAATTTTTTAACTGAAGGAGGTGCCCAAGCTAAACTTGCTAAATTAATAGCGTTAACTGAAGTAAGTTTTTTAGCAAAATTAAAATCCACACCTTCAATTACATCACCATAGGCAATTCCATTTTCTAAACGAATATCTTGATGTTGCATAACATAGTTTTCATGAGCTTCCATTATTCTAATCCCTGCAAATCCTAAATCATTGAAAGGTCGATGATGACCACCACGACCAAAACGGTCCAAACGATAAATCATCATAGGATTCATTTCAGGCATATATTTTTTTACATTTTTGTGCACGTATCGAGCTAATTGTCTTGATATACCGTCAACCTCTCCTCCATAAAATCGGCGTGCTTTTCGTTCATTTTCTGTTTCGTTTGCAGGCACAGGTTCAGAAAAAATACGAAAACTTCTGTTGTCAATAATCCCATCTATGCCTTTAATATTTCCAATCATATCGTTATTTAGGATACCTATAACTTCCCAGCCTTTTTCTTTAGCATGTTTGGCTAATCCTTTTCCTCCAAAAAGTCCTTGTTCTTCACCAGCGAGTCCAACATAAAGTATGCTGTTATTAAATGTATATTCAGAAAGAACTCTTGCGGCTTCAATTGTCCCTGCCATTCCACTTGCATTATCATTTGCTCCTGGAGAATCGTCTGTATAATTTGTGGGATCAGAAATACGAGAGTCAATATCTCCACTCATAATTATAAAACGATTTGGGTGAATTTTTCCTCGTTGAATAGCTAATACATTATTAATCCAAACAGGTTTAACGATACGATCTCCATCTTTGGGGGTGAAATAGTTTTTTTGATAAAAAACATCTAGACAGTTTCCGCAGTTTTTTGAAATGCTTTCAAACTCACTTTTTATCCAACGTCTTGCAGCTCCAATTCCTCTAGTTTCAGATAAGGTGTCGCTTAGAGTATGTCTTGTTCCAAAATTTGCTAAGATTCGAATATTCTCCTCAAGTTTAGCAGATGAGGTATTTTTAATTATATCATAAAGTACATCTTTATTTTGAGCGGTAGACTTTGATATACAGAAGATTATAAGGAATAACAACCAATATTTCATTTTTGTAATTTTACTGTAAAGTACTAAAAAAACCGATACTTAAGTATCGGTTTTTTTTTAGTAAAATTATTAGAAGCAGTAATTATTTTCTTCTATTAGTTTATCTGCAATTTGAGTTTTTAGATCAATTAAATCGGGCCATTCTTGGTACTGTAATTTTTTATGCAATACACTCATCATTTGTTTTTGTTCTTCTTTATCACACATGTTTAAAATTATTTCCTTCCCTTTTCTTGCAATAGTATCTGTGGCTTCATAAAGGTAGGCTTTAGTCATTGCAATTTGTATTTTTTGACTATCTACTCCAAATCGGTCACAGTTTTTCAAGGTTCTTAATATTCCAGATTCTGTAAAATAAATTTCAATCAAAATATCTGCTAGTGCGAGAAGAAGCTGTTGATGCTTGTCTAGTTTATCACCATACTTTTGTGCAGCATTTCCAGTTAGTACTGTGAATATCTGTTTAAAGTTTGTAAGCAGTCTTGTTTCTTCTGCTAGTGGAGCGCTTTTATCTGAAATTGCTGTATATTCATTTATAGCAGCTGCCGCTTTCATTACTGCGGGCATTAAATCTAATTGTCCTTTCATTCCTTTCTTTAAAAGCATACCGACAGAGAGCATTCTATTAATTTCATTAGTCCCTTCATATATTCTCCCAATTCGTGAGTCTCTCCATGCAGATTCCATTGGAGTGTCTGCAGAGAATCCCATACCTCCAAATATTTGTATACCGTGGTCTGCTGCATTTTGAATGTCTTCGGAGATTCCAACTTTTATAATAGAACACTCTATTGCAAAATCTTCTACTCCTTTTAATTCTGCTTCTTCGTGGGATAATCCATCTGAAATGAAGGATTGAATTCTTTTCTCTACATCACTTGCAGCTCTATAGCCTGCAGATTCTCCTACATAACAGGAACTAGCCATGTATCCTAATTTTTCTTTAATAGCTCCAAACTGAGCAATAGGAGTGTTAAACTGAATACGTTCATTTGCATATTTAACTGAAGCTGAAATAACTCTTCTTTGAGCATCTAAACATGCGATTCCTAATTTAATTCGGCCCACATTTAAGGCATTCATAGCAATTTTAAATCCTTCGCCACGTCCTGCTAGCATTTGATCAACGGGAACTTTAGTTTCACTGAAAAATACTTGGCGAGTTGAGGAAGCATGTATTCCAAGTTTATTTTCTTCGTCTCCCATAGTTATTCCATTCGAAGGATCATTTGGAACAATAAAACCAGTAATATTTTTATCATTTTCTATTCTTGCAAATACAATTAAAACACTTGCAAATCCTGCATTTGAAATCCACATTTTTTGTCCTGTAATAGAATAATGGGTTCCATCTTCTGATAAAACTGCTTTTGTTTTTCCAGAATTTGCGTCTGAACCAGCTCCTGGCTCGGTTAAGCAATAAGAACCAAACCATTCACCTGTTACAAGTTTTGTAACATATTTCTTCTTCTGTTCTTCTGTTCCGTATATTGAAATAGGAAGTGTTCCTATTCCAGTATGTGCTCCAAAGGCTGTTGACAATGATCCAGTAGCACCAGATATATAATCACATACAAGCATAGTTGACACAAAATCCATACCTAAGCCACCATAAACTTCAGGGACTGAAACACCTAAAAATCCCATTTCACCAATTTTTTTCATTAATTCTTCGGTGAATGCATAATCCTTTTTTTCAAAACGTTCCTTATTCGGCCATACTTCACGATCTATGAATTCTTGTACAGCTTCTTTCATCATGAGTTGTTCTTCTGAAAAATCTTCAGGAGTAAATACTTCGTCTGGTTGAGGGTTGTCAGTAATAAAACTCCCTCCTTTAATCCAGATTTGCTCTTTTAATTCTTGCATTTTTGTGTTTTTTAAATTTGTTTTAGTGTATCTTCTTTAAAATATTCAAACCGAAGTGTTGTTTCTCTAATACCTTCAATTACTTCAAAAAAATGTTTTACTTTTTGAGTAGACAACTTGTTGTTTAATTCTTCATTAAAGTTTAATACGACAGCTTTTGAATCCTCTCTTTTTTGTCTCCCAAAAGGGGTAAGGTGAATGAGAACACTACGGCCATCATTTGGATTTTTTGACCTAATTATTAATTCTCTTTTTTCCATTGCATTTAATAAACGTGACAAACTAGTTGGCTCCATACCCATTTTGGGACCTAAGTTTGTAGAGGGTGTGCCTTCTGCATCAATACTAAGTAAAGCAAAACCAGTAGCCATTGTTGAATCAAATTTCGAGGCCTCTTTATTATACATTCTACTAACTAGTTGCCAGGTTGATCGTAACGCACTATCAAATGTTTCATGTTTCATAAAGTTCAAATGTATAAAATTTTACTATGCACGCATAACAAAACATATTATTTTATAAAAGAAATAATAAAAAAACCGTCTTTTAAATATTAAAAGACGGATTATGAATAAATTTTTTTATTTGGACGGAATAAATACTCTATGAGGAATACATTTTTTCAATAAGAGCAATATATTTTTCCTTAACAACTTTACGTTTAAGTTTCATAGTAGGAGTAAGATGACCTGCATCAATAGACCATTCTTCAGGAACAAGTTCAAATTTTTTGATACGTTCCCAAGACCCAAATTTCTCATTATAATTTTCTATTTCTTTTTGTAACGCTTTTAAAAGTGATTCTTCTTTGCAAGCTTCTTCTAATGATTTTGATGGTGTTCCATTGTCAGCAAGCCATTTCATTACATATTCAATATTAGGTTGAATTAATGCTGTTGGCATTTTCCTTCCATCACCCACAACCATAATTTGTTCAATAAAAAGTGATTGCTTCATTATATTTTCAATAACCTGAGGTGAAATATATTTTCCTCCGGATGTTTTAAACATTTCTTTTTTACGATCTGTAATTTTCAAAAAGCCTTGTTTATCTATTTCTCCAATATCTCCTGTGTGAAAATAATCATCGGTCATGACTTCAGCTGTTTTTTCAAGATCCTTATAATACCCCATCATAATATTTGGCCCTTTACATAGAATTTCACCGTCTTTAGCAATTTTAACATGTACACCATCAATTATCTGCCCAACGCTTCCGATTTTAAATTTATTTTTCCGCATATCGTTTACGGAAATAACAGGAGAGGTTTCTGTCAATCCATATCCTTCTACTAGAGTCATTCCGGCTGCCGTAAATATTCTTGCAAGTCTAGGCTGAAGAGCTGCGCTACCTGAGGCAATAAGTTCTAAATTTCCGCCTAAGGCTTCTTTCCATTTTGATAAAATAAGTTTTTTAGCAATTTTAAGTTTAAACTCATACCAAGCACCATTTTCACCATAAGGTTCATATTGTAATCCTAAATCAACTGCCCAATAAAATAGTTTTTGTTTAATACCAGTAAGTTCAGCACCACGAGCATATATCTTATCGTACACTTTTTCAAGTAAGCGGGGAACCGCTGTCATTACGTTAGGCTTAATTTCTCTGAGGTTGTCTGCAATCTTTTCAAGTGATTCAGCATAATATACAGACACACTATTTTGCATATAGATATATAGAATTACCCTCTCAAAAATATGGCAAATAGGAAGAAAACTTAAAGCAGATGCTTGACCAATATTTAATGGGAGTCTTTTTGAGCTTGAGAGCACATTGGAGACTACATTATCATGACTTAGCATAACACCCTTTGGTATTCCCGTGGTTCCAGAGGTATAGATAATGGTAGCTAAATCTTCTGGAGCTATTGCTATTTTTCTTTCTTCAAGAACAGTATCATGTTCTGAGGAAGTTCCCAATTCTATTAATTCTTTCCAGTTTGAACAGCCTTTGATGGAGTCAAAACTATATACTTTTTTTAATGACTTTACTTTGTCTTTTATTGCGATTACTTTATCATAAACCTCTTGGTCAGAAACAAAACAATACTCACTCTCCGAATGGTTAAGGATGTATTCATAGTCTTCTGAGGAAATAGTTGGATAAATAGGAACATTTACAGCACCAATAGTCAATAGACCAATATCTACGATGTTCCATTCAGTTCTATTTGTAGATGAAATCATGGCAATTTTATCTTGCGCTTCAATTCCTAGGGATATTAGTGCCCGACTTACTTTTTTAGCTTGATCACAAAACTCTTCTGTAGAGATACTGGTCCATATCCCGTTATATTTTGTGGTAAAGGCTTTTTTTAATGGAGCGTTCTTTCTTTGATGTTCTATAAAATCAAATAATCTAGTTGGTGTCATAATATCTATTATAGATGCAAAATAAGAAATATTTTAAACACTTTGTTGATTATTTATCAAGCCAATCATAAGCATTTTCAAATGCCATCAGCCAGGGACTAACTTTGTCTTTATGATTTTCAGGATAATAACCCCAATTCCAGGGAAAGGTAGAGCGCTCTAGGTGGGGCATCATTACCAAATGTCTCCCATCTTGTGAGCTAAGCATAGCCGCATTATAATCGGATCCATTGGGGTTGGCAGGGTAGCTATCGAAATGATAGGTAGCAGGTATTTGATAAGAAGCTTCTTGTTTTGGAAAATGAAATTTTCCTTCTCCGTGAGCTGCCCAAATTCCTAATCGACTTCCCTCAAGTCCTTTTAGCATAATTGCAGATGATTTTTTAATATTTACGGCAGTAAAGTGACATTCAAATTTCCCTGATTCATTATGAAGCATTTTAGGTTTTTCCTCGTGTTCAGGTGTCAATAGCCCGAGTGTTACAAACAATTGACATCCATTACAAACCCCTATCGAAAGAGTATCTTCACGTTTAAAAAAATTATCTAAACTTATTTTCGCTTTTTCGTTGTATAAAAAAGAACCAGCCCATCCTTTGGCGGAGCCTAAAACGTCAGAATTAGAAAATCCTCCTACTGCAGCAATAAACTGAATGTCCTCTAGTGTTTCTCTGCCCGTTATTAAGTCTGTCATATGCACATCAATTACTTCAAAACCGGCAAGTTGAAGTGCATATGCCATTTCACGTTCAGAATTACTTCCCTGTTCCCTAATTACAGCAGCTTTAATTTTCTTGGATTTAATTTTATTTTTTGGTGAACCTGAAAATTGTTCAGGGAATACGTAGGTTAACGCTTGATTTTTATAGTTTTTAAACCGTTCTTGAGCGAGTCCTCTTAGGGTTTGATTGGCGTCTAATGCAACAGAGGTAGAATACCAGACATCTCGTAAAGCTATTACATCAAATTCATGTCTAGCAGTATAATAAGTTAGTTCAATCTTTTGATTTTCAGTAGTAGATCCAATTTTATTACAAGTTATTCCATGCTGTCCAAGAAGCATTTTCAAATCATGGTTTGACTGGAGTATAATACCACTGTTTTCAGAAAAAAGAAGAGTAATTATATCTGGAGATTTAAGGCTTGTTAGATCAAGATTCATTCCAGCAGTAACCGTTGGAAAACACATTTCGAGAAGAGTTGTGATTATGCCTCCAGAAGAAATATCGTGCCCTGCACTTATTTTATTTTCACCAATAAATTTTTGAATTAAATTAAAAGAGCGTTTGAAGTAATCTGGATCTGAAATAGTTGAAGTTTCAGATCCTATTTTATTTTGTGTTTGAGCAAAAGAAGAACCCCCTAGTGAAAAAGGTCCTCCAGATAAATCAAGATAAAAAAGATCGCCTCCTTTTTCTTTGAGATCTGGAGTAACAACCTTTGTAATATCAGAACAAGGAGCGCCTGCAGAAATAATCACAGTTCCAGGGGCGGTAACTTTTCCTTGTTTATATTCTTGTTTCATGGAAAGTGAATCTTTCCCAGTGGGAATATTAATCCCTAGAGCTATCGCAAAGTCAGAACAAGCCTCTACGGCATCGTAAAGGCGAGCATCTTCTCCTGGATTATTACAAGCCCACATCCAGTTAGCAGAGAGACTTACTGAGCTAAGACCCCCTAATATAGGAGCCCAAATTATATTAGTTAAACTTTCTGCAATTGCTAAAACACTTCCTTTTGCTGGATCAATAAGTCCAGGGATGGGGGCGTGACCAATTGCGGTAGCGATTCCCTTCTTTCCTTTATAATCCAATGCAACTACCCCACAATTACTTAATGGAATCTGGAGTTCTCCCACCGTTTGTTGTTGGGCAACACGCCCGCTAACGCATCGGTCAACTTTGTTTGTTAACCAATCTTTACAAGCAACCGCTTCAAGACTAAGTACTTTTTCTAGATAACTATGTAATAGCTTTTCATCCAAAGCAATTGATTCAAAATTTATTTTTTGATGCTTGTCTTTCATAATGGTTTTGGGAGAACTACCAAACAAAGCATCTAAATGAAGATCTATGGGCTTACATTCATTTTTATCATCAATAAAAACAAACTGATGGTCTTCAGTTACAGACCCTACAATATAAATAGGTGCTCGTTCTCTGGCTGCTATTCTTTGAAGAAATGCTTGATCTTTCGGATTTATTATGAGCCCCATTCGTTCTTGGGATTCATTGCCAATAATTTCTTTAGAAGAAAGGGTAGGATCTCCAACAGGGAGTTGGTTTATATATATAGTTCCTCCGGTTTCCTCTACCAATTCAGACAGACAATTTAAATGTCCTCCTGCTCCATGGTCATGAATAGACACGATTGGATTTTCTCCTGTTTCTATGAGGGCACGAATCGTGTTAGCCACTCTTTTTTGCATTTCCGGATTGGAACGCTGTACCGCATTTAGCTCTATGGAATTATCAAGAGTACCAGTATTAACAGAAGAAACAGCTGCACCTCCCATTCCAATTCTGTAGTTATCACCTCCTAAAATAATAATAAGGTCCCCTGCGGTGGGTTTTTCTTTTAATGCTTGATTTGCAATTCCCATTCCAACACCTCCTGCTAACATAATTACTTTGTCATAGCCCCATTGCATTTCTTTTTCTTGGTGCTCAAAGGTGAGCAATGATCCTGCAATTAGTGGTTGTCCAAATTTATTTCCAAAATCAGAAGCTCCATTTGAAGCTTTAATTAAAATATCAAGAGGTGTCTGGTAACGCCAAGGGCGTTCTGGAAATGCATTTTCCCAGGTTCTATTATTTGATACCCTAGAGTAAGGAGTCATATAAACAGCGGTTCCTGCAAGAGGTATAGAACCTTGACCGCCTGCTAAACGATCTCTAATTTCACCTCCAGATCCTGTAGCTGCACCATTAAAAGGTTCTACAGTAGTTGGAAAATTATGTGTTTCTGCTTTTAGCGAAATGATGCTTTTCACCTCTTTAGTAATATAGCTACTAGGCATGTCAGGTTTGCTTGGAGCAAATTGCTCAATAGTAACTCCTTTCACAAATGCTACATTGTCTTTGTAGGCAGAAACAATGGTGTTAGGATGTGCCTTAGATGTTTTTTTGATTAGCTTAAAAAGACTATCAGGTTTCGTTTCACCATCAATAATAAAGGTTCCATTAAAGATTTTATGTCGACAGTGTTCAGAGTTCACTTGAGAAAAACCAAATACTTCAGAATCGGTGAGCGATCTTTTTAAATCAATTGATAAAGACTCTAAATAATTCACTTCCTCTAAATTTAAAGACAAGCCTTCTTTTTTGTTGTAGGTGCTAATATCTTTAATCTCAATAACAGATTCGGGATCTATATTAACATCGAAAATTGTCGTTGAAAGCCCCTCGTACTTTTCAAAAAGCATTGGGTCAAATTGATTGTAGTTTTGAGAGGGGGTAAATTGTTCAATTCTAATGATACCTTGAATCCCCATATTTTGAGTAATTTCAACAGCGTTCGTACTCCATGGAGTTATCATTGTTGCACGAGGCCCAATAAATCTGCCAGAAATTGATTCTTTATCTAACCAAGGAGCATCTAATAGCCAAGCTATTTTTTTAATTGCTACATCTTCAAGTTTTGTTTCGATTTGCAGCGCAGTAATAGGATTTTTTGGTTTACCAAAAAACAGGATCATAAGCTTAAAATTGTATGGTAAAAATAATTTATTTTGTACCGTAATTCATCCTCAATCTTTAACCTTTTTACCTTATTTATTCACAGGTTATTGAGCAATTAAACGAGCAATATAAAACCCATCAAAACCTGTTTTATGAGCCAAATAAGTTTTTTCCTTTTCTAATGAAAACCGTTTTCCTTCAGGGGTTTTTAAAAAGGCTTCAATTTGAGATTCATTTTCTTGTTTTAAAATAGAGCAAGTTGCGTAAACTAATGCTCCTCCCTTCTTAACAAGAGATGCATTTTTTTTTATAATTTTTTGTTGAAGAAACGCTAATGATTCAATTTTATTAAGATTCATATGCCATTTTGCAGCTGGATTACGACGTAGCACCCCCAATCCGCTACAAGGAGCATCAACTAAAACAACGTCAGCTTTATTCATGTTTAACTTAAAAATTTCAAGTTTTTCAGAACTGTGAGTTTGAATAATATTTACTCGATTACGATTTGCACGTTTCACTAATTGTGTTAGTTTTTCATCATAATTATCAAGCGCAATTATATTCCCCTTATTTTCCATAAGTGTGGCCATGTGCAAAGTTTTACCACCAGCTCCTGCACATGCATCAATTACCTTCATTCCAGGCTTTGGGTCTGCCCATTGAGCTACTAATTGTGAATTTGCATCTTGGATTTCAAAAAACCCCTTTTTGTAGGGGTCAAGATCGGTGATTTTATAATGCTCTTTGAGAAGTAAAGCACTTGGATAACCTTTTATTTTTGAGGCTTGAATCTCAAATTTATTATTTAATATTTTAATTAGTTTCTCTGGTGTAGTTTTTAGGTCATTTACTCTAATAACTAGTGGAGCAGTTGTATTTAAGACTTTAATTTCTTTTTCCCACTCTGCTTCCCCAAATGTTTCAACGGCACTCTCATCTAACCAATCTGGTATAGAGTGTCTGATTTTTCTTTCGTTTGTTTTTAGATCAAGTGGAAGACTGATGGCAAGTTTTTCAAGGCCTTTTAACTCTTCCCAATTAGGTAGTTCTTCTCCCTTAAGCAAAAGCCATACACCAAGTAGTTTCCAGTTATAATGAGTATTGTTTTCCTTAATTTCACCTAAGTAAGCATAGGTTCTTTTCCAGCGAATACAGTCGAGAAGAATTTGGCCTAAAAGACGTCGGTCTCTTGAGCCCCATTTGCGATTCTGCTTTAAAAGGCGAGATAGTTCTATTCGAAGCGCAACTTTATCTGTAAAAATATGCTGAAGCCCTTCAACGATTCCCAATGCTAAATTTCTGTGTAATTTCATCGGGTCAAAGGTATTCTTTTATTCTTTCTTTTTTTTCACTTCTTTTTTCTTGTCACGATCTCTAATACGCTTAAACATTTCTTGATCAAAACGTTGTTCTTGCGAAAGAAAATTTAAAACCTCTTTCGTTCTGATTTTATTCAGCATTTTTTGATTTCGTTCGTTTTTTATTGTGAGTCCAAGTTTTTCAAGTTCATGATATTCAGTAATGTATTTAGAAGCACTTTGTGATTTGATAGTGTCAAAAGATTCTTCAACTTGTTTTTTTATTTGACGTTCTTTAGTCCATACCTTATTATGATATTCATCTTCATAAGTATTGAAAATACAATGAAAATGTTCTTCCTCATCGGGAGTTAATTCTAAGTTATCTAAAATAAAATTTAACTTCCACTCTTTAAATTTTTCGTGCCTAGAATTTTCGTCTTGAGCCAGTCCTGACAAAGAAAAAACAAAAATAAAAAAGGTCAGAAAAAAAAAATAAGATTTTTTCATGTTTTAACGTTTTAAGCTTGAATTTATAATTTTTTCAATTTCAGAATTTTCAATCATAGAAAGCATTTCGTAACTATCTAAATCTTCAAGGTAGTAACTTTCTAAATAATCATTAAATGCCTGATCTTCAGTAATTTTTTTTGGGACTTCAAAAGTGTTTAAAATGAATAGAATTGACAATGAAGCTGCAATACTAGTAAAGCTTATTATAATTTTCCTAACGTTAGACAATGATTTTTTTTCAGGATATATTTCTTTTAAGATCTCTTTTTCTAGGGTATTAAAATAGTCTTTAGGGATAGATAAGTTATTTTTCACACTAGTATTTTTTGTATTTTCAATAAGTAAATATTCGAGTTCTTGAAAATAATTTTCGGGTATCTTAAATGGATTATTTTTGTTAAAATTAGTCATTAAGTTTATTTTTAATTTTCCTCACCGCATGGTGGTATGAAGCTTTTAGTGCTCCGATACTTGTATCAAGTATTTCTGAAATAACTTGATATGTCATTCCGTCAAAATATCTCATATTAAAAACAATTCGCTGTTTTTCTGGAAGTTTAGCAACTTCTTTTTGTAAAAAAAAAGCGGCTTCATCACCATCAAAGTATGGATCTGCAGTTAATTGATCAGCTTTAGCCTCTATCCATTCTTGATTTTGGAGCCCCATTTTTGAGCTTTTACTGTTTATGAAGTTTATTGCTTCATTCGTTGCAATACGATACATCCAAGTATAAAGAGTACTATTACCCTTAAATTTTTCAATATTTAAATGAATTTTAATAAAGGTATTTTGCACTACATCATTTGCATCATCATGATCAAGAACTAGCTTTCTAATGTGCCAATATAAACGTTCTTTATATTCACTAACTAAACGTTTGAAGGCTTCTTCACGCGTTTCAGGTTCCTTTAAGGAGTTTACGAATAATGATTGTTGAATTTCCACGTTTAATTACTATTTCAATCTTTTGACAACAACTAACGCAAAAAGTTTAATCCATGCGTTGAATTTGTACCCAATTTTTATATTGTTTATTGGAAGATAACAATTTTTGATGATTCCCAGAGGCTATGATTTTACCTTTATCAAGTAATAAAATCACGTCTGCTTTTTTAATGGTAGAAAGTCGGTGAGCAATTACTAGTGAAGTTCGATTTTGCATTAATTTTTCAAGCGCTATTTGAACCTGTTGTTCAGCTTCTGTGTCAAGAGCTGAGGTTGCTTCATCTAAAATCAAGAAAGCAGGATCTTTAAGCAATGCTCTTGCTATTGTAAGTCGTTGCTTTTGACCTCCTGAAAGTTTATTACCTAAATCACCAATAATAGTTTCATATTGGTTTGGAAGTTCTTTAATGAAATCATGAGCATTAGCAGCAATAGCAGCATTTTCTATTTCATCATTACTAGCATCGGGTTTTCCGATTTTCAAATTATTATAAACACTATCATTAAATAAAATGGATTCTTGCGTTACCATACCGATGTGTTTGTAAAGACTCTTTTTTTGAATTAAATTAATGGGAATATCATCTATTGTTAGTATGCCATTATCAACATTATAAAACCTATTAATTAAATATGTTAGTGTTGTTTTCCCACTGCCAGAAGGACCTACTAGGGCTACCATTTCACCTTTTTTTATTTCAAAAGAAATCTTATTGAGTACTGGATTTTTTTCATAACTAAAGGATACTTTATCAAACACAATACGATCTTTAAATTCAGAAAGTTTTTGAGCGTTTTTATCATCCTCTAAATGATCTTTTACATTTAATATTTCTAAAACTCTATCAGCTGCTGCATTTCCTTTTTGAATACTATAACTAGCCTTACTAATAGATTTTGCAGGAGTAAGAATATTATAGGCTAAACCCATATATACAATAAAAGAAGTTCCAGTTATGCTTTCATCTATAAGGACCATTTTTCCTCCAAACCATAGAAGAATACCAATGGCTGAAATACCTAAAAACTCACTTGTGGGACCTGCTAAACTTGCACGATGTAACAATTGATTTGAGAAGAGATAGAAACGATCTGTGGCTTTAAAGAATCTGTCTTTAAAATGTTCTCCTGCCGAAAAAGTTTTGATGATCTTTTGACCATTTACAGTTTCATCAATAATGGATAAAAAATCGCCTTGTTCTTCTTGTATTCTGGCTGAATGTTTTTTAAGTCTTTTTCCAATACTTGAAATCACTAAGCCTGAAATAGGGATAAAAAGTATCACAAAGAGCGTGAGCTTAAAGCTAAATAATAGCATGGCTGCTAGAGAGAAAAGAATTGTGAGGGGCTCTCTAACTAATAGTTCTAGAATTGATAAAAAAGATTGTTGAATTTCAGTTACATCACTGGTCATTTTAGCCATTAAATCTCCTTTTCTTTTTTCATTAAAATAGGAAATAGGTAGGCTAATGATTTTAATGTATAATGCATTTCTGAGGTTTTTAAGAATTCCATTTCTCAAATAGGCAATAAAGAATAAGGCTAAGTAATTACTGATATTTTTCAATAAAAACAAGCCCAATACAAGGCTAATAACAAAAATTAATGTTCCTTCGATGTCTTGTTCTAGTTTTGAAGAGACATAATAATTTAAACTGTCTTTCAGATACTTCTGAAGGCTTAAAATTCCCGAATAAGTTGCTGGAGTAGACTGCTTTTCGGTTGTTTTAAAAAGCACATTTAGCATAGGAATTAACGATACAAAAGAAAGCGCACTAAATAACGCGTAAAAGGCGTTGAATAAAATATTCAAGAGTGCATAACCTTTAAAAGGAATCCCGAACTGAATTATTTTTCTGAATGGCGACATTAGTTATTGCTTAATTCGTTTACCAAATGATCCAATCTTTCTTCAAGAATTATCTCTTGTTCTTTCCAGGAGAGCTCATGATTGTAGTTTTCATTTACACTGAAGTAATATTTTATTTTAGGCTCTGTTCCGCTTGGACGAAATGCAATCTGAGAACCATCTTCTAATTTAAAAAGTAATACGTTTTCTTTAGGCAACAATAATTTGTGTTCTTTTTTTGAAGTCAGATCATAAAGAATACTTGTTTGATAGTCTTCTAAAACGCTTACTTTTATACCTGCAATAATGGCTGGCGGACTATCTCGATATCGCTCCATCAAATCATTGATTTCTTGTTTTCCAGACTTTCCAGGTTTGTTAATTGAAATTAAACGTTCTTTATATACTCCATATTTTTTATAACTCTCAAGGAGTAATTGATGTAATGTTAAATTTTTTTCTTTTGCTTCAACGGCTATTTCACAAGCTAAAAGACTGGCCGAAATAGCATCTTTGTCTCTAACAGTGTCACCAACCAAATACCCATAACTTTCTTCTCCACCACTGATAAATTTAAGTTCCGGGAAATCTTTAATCAATTTTGCAATCCATTTAAAACCAGTCAGGCATTTTTTAAATTGTATGTTATAATGGTCAGCCATTTTCGCAATAACAGGAGTTGAAACAATTGTGCTGGCAATAAAATGATGAGGAGTTAATTCCCCTTTGGCAGCTTTTTTACTAAGTAAATATTCTGTTAAAACTATCATTACTTCATTTCCATTTAAAAATCGCCATTCATTTTTTAAATCCCTAGCAACTACTCCAAAACGATCAGCATCTGGATCTGTTCCGATTACCAGGTCAGCATTTTTTTTATTTCCTAAGTCTATTCCCATTTTCAGGGCTTCCTTTGTTTCTGGGTTTGGTGATACAACTGTTGGAAAAGCTCCATTTGGTTTTTCTTGTTCAGAAACAACATATACATTTTGATAACCTGCTTTTTTTAAAACTTGGGGAAGTGCAGTAATTGAGGTTCCATGAATAGGGGTGAAGACCAGTCTGAATTTATCTTTTGAGAGTTCATGCATTTTTGCAACTGCCAATACTGTTTTATGATATGCTTCATCAATTTCATTATCGATATAGTTAAGAAGGCTGTCATTACCTTTAAAAAAAATTTCTTTAAAAGAGGTTTTTTGTATTTCTTTAATTATTTCAGAATCTTGAGGTGGCACTAATTGGCCACCATCTTTTCCATAGACTTTATATCCATTGTATTCTGGTGGATTATGAGATGCTGTAATTACAATACCACAATGCGTGTTTAGGTGGCGCACCGCAAAAGAAAGTTCCGGGGTGGGACGCAAATCACTAAACAAAAAACATTGAATACCATTGGCTGTAAAAACATCAGCAACTACTTTCGCTAGTTGCTTACTATGGTGCCTAGAATCGAATGCAATAACGGTTTTTATAGTCTCTGCTGGGTATTTTTTTAGTAGATACCTTGAAAGTCCTTGTGTACTTTTACCTAAAGTATATTTATTTATTCTGTTTGTACCTACTCCCATTATTCCACGCATACCACCAGTTCCAAAATCTAGATCCTTATAAAATGCATCTTCAAGCTCCTTTGGATATTGTTGCATAGCTTTAACTTTTGAATGAATTTCTTCATCAAAAGGAGTTTTTAGCCATGGATTAATGCGATCTTCTATGTTCATGCTTAAAGAGTTTGCTCTTTTATCATGTAGCGCTTAGTTGATCTTTGGTTTCTTAAAATGATTTCACCTAAAAAACCAGCAATAAAAAATTGACTTCCTAAAAGCATTAAAGTTAGGGCTACATAAAACTCAGGTCGCTCTGTTATTAGTCTTGCTTCTGTGTTTAATAAAAGCTTATCAATGCCAAGGTATACTGTGAAACCAAAGCCTAAAAGAAGCATTAGCGTTCCCCAAAGACCAAAAAAATGCATCGGTTGTTTCCCAAAACGGTTAATAAACCAAAGTGTTATTAAATCTAAAAACCCCTTAAAAAACCTGTCAGCTCCGAATTTAGTAGTACCAAATTGTCTTGCTTGGTGCTTTACAATTTGTTCTCCGATCTTATTAAATCCCTCATGTGCAGCAAGTACAGGAATGTATCGGTGCATTTCTCCATGAACATCAATGGTCTTAATAACTTCTTTTGTGTATGCTTTCAATCCACAATTAAAATCATGAAGATCAATACCTGACACTTTTCTAGCTGCCCAATTAAATAGTTTTGATGGGATGTTTTTAAACAGTATGGAATCATATCGTTTTTTTTTCCATCCAGAAATTAAATCAAGTTTTTGATTACTTAATGCATCAACTAACCTTGGAATTTCTTCTGGAGAATCTTGTAAGTCTGCATCTAAAGTAACAATATGATTTCCTTTTGCAATTGCAAAGCCCGCATGTAAGGCCTGAGATTTCCCGTAATTTTTAAAAAACTTAATGCCAAACACATTTAAATGTTTTTTAGTAAGTTTACTAATTATATTCCATGAATTATCACTACTTCCGTCATCAATAAATATGACTTCATAAGTACGACTATCTTTATTGAAAACATCCAAAATCCACTTATGCAATGGCAGTAAAGATTCTTCTTCATTAAGTAAGGGAATGATAAGTGAAATATCTGGTGTGTTTTGCATAACAAACAAAACTACAAAATTTGCTTTATTCTGGTCTTGATTTTTTCACTATTAGTCCTCCGATTAGTGAGATTATAAAACCAATAAAAAGAGCTCCTATAAGCTGAAACGCTGAACTAATCATTGGATTTGAAAATTTTTCAGACATTTCTCTAGCAGTATCAATTGCATCTTGTGGCATTTCAGGGTTTTCTGCACGCATTTTGTCAAACGTAAAATCCAATGTTTTTTGCATAGTGTCAGGATCTAAAACATTAGTAAGGATTAGTGAATATACTATTCCAATTAAAGCTGATATTAAAGAAATCCCTAAACCAATTTTTATAGCTTCCGATAAAGAGAGAAATCCTTCATTTATTTTCTTAAATTGTATAAATGCAAATAGTAACAAACCTGTCATAATAAGAAGAGATACTATTCCAACCGCTGGAGGTTGTTGGTAATGCATGTTTAGAAAGAAAAGCATAAGCTGAAATACTATTGAAATACCACCTAATATAACACCATAGGTTATCATGGTTGACTTTATAGAATTAGTTTGGGTTTGCATATTGACAATTATTTTATGGTTAATTTAGTTACAAATTAAAAAAAAACTATTGAGTTAGTGGGGTTTTAAAAAAAATAAATTTAAATTTGCATCCGATTTAAGAATTATGAAAGCAGAAATCCATCCAGATAATTATCGATTAGTTGCCTTTAAAGACATGTCAAACAACGATGTTTTTATTACTAAGTCTACGGTAAATTCAAAAGAAACTATTGATTTTGAAGGATCTGAATATCCGTTGATCAAATTAGAGATCTCTAGAACCTCGCACCCTTTTTACACTGGAAAATCTAAATTAGTAGATACAGCCGGTAGAATTGATAAATTCAAGACTAAATACGCTAAATTCAAGAAAGAAGATTAATCTTTTTTTAACAATATTTAAAAGTCGTTTTTAACGGCTTTTTTTATGCTTAATTTTTCGATACTGTCTTGAGAACTAATAAGTTAATTGGATTTATTTCCATTCCTGTGACATCTTTTTGTAAAAAACGAATTACTTGATCATAGTAAAGTGGAATAATAGGGAATTCCTTCATCGCCAATGCATCCATTTCACGATATTTTTCATAGCGCAATGAATTTGAAACTGTGCTTAATGCTTCTAGATATAGTTCATCATATGTAGGATTTTTGAAGTGAGTATAATTGGGTCCGTTAGGAGAGAAGTTTTTACTGTTAAAGAGGGATAAATAGTTTTCGGCATCTGGATAATCAGCAATCCAGCTGGCTCTAAATAATTCTAATTTACCAGATGATTTTGCTTGTCTTAAACTAGCCGAAGGCATAACCTCAATTTTTAAATCAATACCAATTTTTTGTAACTCTTGTTGAAGGTATTCACATAAATCAAGATAATTGGCATCTGTGGATAAAGTTATCGAGGGTTTATCCTTATTTTCTAGTTGATAATCATGAACAAGTTTTTTTGCTTTGACAACATTAAAAGGACTTGGTTCTAAACTTCTTCCTTGAAGTCCTTTAGGAATAAATCCTTTGTTTGCAGGATATCCAATATTATTTCTCAAATAAGCGATCATTAATTTTCGATCAAAGCCAATGTTTATTGCTTCACGTATTTTTTTAGATTGAATAGCTGGGTTCGAACTTTCAAGATAAAAGCCTATGTATTCTGTATTCAAATAAGGGCCTTTAAGCATTGTTAATTGTTCTTCATATTTTGGTTGAAGTTCGCCAATAGGGGTAAGTAATTCGTCTTTATATGATGAATCTAGCGAATTGATGAAGTCTAATTTACCTTGTAGAAATAACATGAATTCACTTTGGATATCTGGAATAAATTGAATGGCAACTGATTCTAAATACGGGAGTCTTTCTCCTTGGGAATCAAATTCAAAATAAGTTGGATTTTTACGAAGTACCAGTTTAACGTTTTCATCCCAACGTTTTAAGTAAAAAGGACCTGTTCCAATAGGGTTACTTCTAAAGTTTGTGCCAAAATACTCAACAACTTCTTTTGGCACTACAGCACAATAACGCATACTTAATAGACCTAGAAATGCTGGGAAAGGTTTTTTTAATTTTATTAAAAGAGAAAATTCATCTAGAGCTTTATATTCTTTAACTTGATGAAGTACCCAGCTTCCTGGTGAGGCTAGTTTAGGATCAGAAAGTCTATTAAAACTATAAATAAAATCACTAGCCTTAACCTTACGTGTTCGGTTTTTACCAAAAACAGGAGATTCATGAAAATACACATCTTTTCTTAGATAAAAAATATATGTTAGACCATCTGGACTAATCTTCCAGGAAGTTGCGAGTTCAGACTTAATGTTTAGGTCATTGTCCAATTGAACCAGACCATTAAATAGTTGATTTATAGGCCAGATATTTTGAGGATTTCTTGCAAAGGCAGGATCTAATGATGTAACATTTCTGTGTTCATTGTATCGAAACACTTTTTTTGTATTTAGATCAATATTGTCGTTACAAGCATTAAAAAAAAATACCATGAATATAAAAAAAGAAATTATATAAGCGAAATGACGGCCTGTAATCATGAATAATTTGTTGGTATATTTGTAATAAAATTACAGTTTATTATTATGGAAAACATCCTTACATCTGTAAAAAATAAAACTGAAGCTTTGCCTCGTGTAGCGTTTCATACTTTGGGATGTAAGCTTAACTATTCTGAGACAGCTACTATCGCTAGGGACTTCGATTCGCAAAATTTTCAAAGAGTTGATTTTGATAGCCCTGCTGAAGTTTATGTAATTAACACCTGTTCTGTAACAGAAAATGCTGACAAGCGATTAAAGGATATTGTGAAGAAAGCTCTAAAACTAAATTCTAAAGGTTTTATTGCTGCTATTGGATGTTATGCTCAATTACAGCCAGAAGAGATTTCTAAATTAGATGGAGTTGATCTAGTGCTAGGAGCTAATGAAAAATTTAAGCTTATTGAATATGTTGAGGATCTTTCTAAAAACGAAGAGGCTAAAATATATTCTTGTGAAATTGAAACAGCAAATCATTTTGAAAGTAGTTTTTCTTTAAACGATCGTACCAGAGCTTTTTTGAAAATCCAAGATGGTTGTGATTATAAATGTACGTATTGTACCATTCCTCAAGCTCGTGGAATTTCTCGGAGTGATTCCCTAGAAAATGTTATTGCTAATGCCAAGGTAATAGCTGCTTCCGGTATTAATGAAATTGTACTTACTGGAGTAAATATTGGTGATTATGGCAAAGGAGAACAAGGGAACAAGAAACATGAACATACTTTTTTAGATCTAATTTCAGTTTTAGATAAAGTAAATTTAATTGATCGAATAAGAATATCATCCATAGAGCCCAATTTGCTTAGTAATGAAATGATTCGATTTGTAGCTCGAAGTAATAAATTTGTCCCTCATTTTCACATACCCCTTCAAAGTGGCAGCGATAAAATTTTAAAAAGTATGAGGCGTCGTTACATGACCTCCCTGTATGTCGAGCGCGTCACAAAAATTAAAAAAACAATGCCACATGCTTGTATTGGGGTAGATATAATTGTAGGTTATCCTGGTGAAACTGACGAAGATTTTTTAACATCTTATTATTTTTTAACAACTTTAGATGTTTCATATTTACACGTCTTCTCCTATTCAGAAAGACCTAATACTGAAGCAATTTCTATAGAAGGAGTTGTGCCAATACTAGTGAGAAGTAAAAGGAGTAAAATGATGCGTGCTTTATCCGTTAAGAAACGACGCGCTTTTTATGAATCTCAGTTAGGAAAAAAATACACGATTTTATTTGAAGGGGAAAATAAAAAAGGGTATGTCACAGGATTTACTGAAAACTATATAAAAGTCCGAGCACCGTGGAATCCAAAATTGGTAAACACGTTTCAGGTTGTCACTTTAGAAAAGATAGATGAGGAAGGATATGTCCGTTTTACTTTATAGAATTAAAGTTTAATTCCTACGGGGAGTAATTTTTTGAATCGTCTGTTTCTTCGAACAAAACTTGCAATTTTCGGAGAGGTAGGAACAACTCTAAGATTTTTATTTTCAATAAACTCGAGTACTTTAATAATAAAAGCTTCTTCAAATTCTTGATTTTGTATTTCTTCGGGGATTGATAATTTTGTAAGAAAAATTTTTCTTTCTTGTTCAGAATATTCAATACGAGCTAATTTTTGTTCAATTTTAATCTCAAATTGTCTTAAAAACTCATTGTTAACCAAAGTAAGCACATTCATGATAGGAAGAATTAGTTAAGGTCTAGAATATATGATAGTTTAGTATTAATATTACAAGAAGATCACAAAAATACAATATTTTAAGATCAACCACTTTAAAATAATGATCAAATATGAAAATAGTTAATCTTTATTGTATGCCAGGGATGGCAGCAAGCCCCAAAATCTTCGAATTCATTAGTTTACCTAAACCTATTAAAATTCATTTACTAAGCTGGATACCCCCATTAAAAGATGAGCCGTTAACTGATTATGCTATTCGAATGTGTGAGCGTGTTACTCAAACTAATCCTATTTTATTAGGAGTTTCATTTGGTGGGGTATTGGTTCAGGAAATGTCAAAATACCTTCCTGGTTGTCAAGTTGTAATTGTTTCAAGCATTAAGTCGAAAGATGAATTACCATTGTCAATGAAAATGGCAAAAAAAACAAATGCACATAAATTATTACCAATGCAGTGGATAAATAATTTGGACAATTTATCTCTTTTTGTTTTCGGTGAAGGGATTCAAAAACGTTTAGCACTTTATCAGAAATATTTATCAGAGCGAAATCCAGACTATTTAAGTTGGGCTATAGACTCTTTAGTGAATTGGGATAAAACTGAGATATCAAATAACATCATTCATATTCATGGGGAAAAGGATACTGTTTTTCCAATTAAAAATTTATCTCATCCCTTTATAAAAATAAAAGGAGGGCATGCTGCAATTATTACTCAAGCGCATTGGTTTAACAAAGAATTATCAAAGATTTTACTTAAAGATTAAGTAAATTGTAAAACTAATTTATAAAACTATTTCAATGAAGTTTAGATCGATTTACCTTTTAACTTTTTCATTTTGTTTTCTAAGTGCTACACAAATCCATTCTGATAGGTTTACTGCTTTTAAAGATAATGACGAGGGACAAGCATCAAAAGTATATGCATTAAAATTACCTGAAATCATAGATTTTGCTGGTGAAATAGTTCCAATAGAATTTCCAGATATAAAAGAACGATTTGATAAAGAGCTTTTAGTGAATACTTATTGGCAATCAAATATGTTGTTGCTGTTGAAACGAGCAAATAAATATTTTCCCTTAATAGAAAAGATATTAGAAGAAGAGGGTATCCCGGATGATTTTAAATATTTAGCTGTTATTGAAAGTGCCCTGGAAAATGCGAGATCTCCCAAAGGTGCTAAAGGTTTTTGGCAGATAATGCCTAATACAGGACGTGAATATGGTCTTGAAGTTAATGCAAATGTTGACGAGCGCTACCATCTTGAAAAATCAACAAGAGTGGCCTCTAGTTATCTTATCAAGGCCAAAAAACGCCTAGGGTCGTGGACTCTAGCCGCTGCTTCTTACAATAGGGGAATGTCTGGCATCAGTCATTTATTAAAGAAACAATTGGCAGATAATTATTATGATTTATTATTAAATAATGAAACAAACCGCTATATATTTAGAATTTTAGCAGTTAAAGAAATCATGTCACATCCAGATCGTTATGGGTTTGTTTTTTCAAAAGAAGATCTATATAGACCCATTCCATTGAGAAAAATTGGATTGGATACTGCCATTGGAAATTTAGCGGCTTTTTCTAAGGCGCAAAAAATAAATTATAAAATATTAAAAACTCATAATAAATGGTTAATTGAAAATCACCTGAACAATAGGTCTAGGAAATTTTATGAGATTTCAATTCCAGAAGAGAGTTACTACTAAATTTTCTTCATTTGCTGCTGCATCATTTTTATTTGCCCTGATAGCATTCCTTGTGTATCTAATTTTTTAGCTTCTGTCAGTAATTGTTGAGACTCTCTTTTTCTTCTTTTCTGAAGGTAAATTCCTGCCAAGCTCATTTTTGCCATTGCTAAATCATGGTTCATAGATAGGCCAAGTTTTAGTGCTGCTTTAAAATATTTTTCCGCTTTGGTGAGGTTTTTCTGTGATTGAATAATTCCCATTAAGTAATTATAATAGCCCTGTTGTTTTCTTACAAGGTTGCGTTCTATATTGGGAATCCGAATAAGCCATTTTTCAGTCCCTTCAAAATCTTGTTTACGTAACCTAAGGAATGAAAGAAAAATAAGTTCATTTTTAAAATAAAGAAGGATAAACATTCCCGCGAGCAAAATAAACATGACGCCATTGCCGATGTAGTCATCTATGATTTGGTAAATACCATAACTTATTGATAATAGGGCAAGAATAATTTTTAAAACTTTAGGAAACATGATTTTGATTTTTTTCAAAGATAAAAAAATCATTCTTGAAATGTTTATTATCATCTTTGAAAGACAAAAAACTTATTGTATATTTGCCCGGCTTTTAGGAACAATTATCCAGAGCAATATATTATGAAAAGAACATTTCAACCCTCTAGAAGAAAACGAAGAAATAAACACGGTTTTCGTGAACGTATGGCCTCTGCCAATGGCCGTAAGGTGTTAGCTGCGAGAAGAGCTAAAGGCAGAAAGAAAATATCTGTATCTTCTGAACCTCGTCACAAAAAATAATGGTATTATTCAACCATATTAAAGGTGTTACTTTCTTGAAAGTAACACCTTTTTTTTTATATTCATAAATTATAATTATTAGCTATGCCAAAAGCAGACTCTATAAAAACTATTTTAATTATTGGTTCTGGACCTATCGTAATTGGACAGGCATGTGAATTTGATTATTCTGGTACTCAAGCACTAAGGTCTTTAAGAGAAGATGGAATAAAAACTGTTTTGATTAATTCAAATCCGGCAACTATTATGACAGATCCAACGATGGCAGATCATGTTTATTTAAAGCCGCTTAACACAAAATCTATTGTTGAAATATTAAAGAATCATGACGTAGATGCTGTATTACCCACAATGGGTGGTCAGACTGCTCTAAATTTATGTATTGAAGCAGATGATAAGGGAATCTGGAAAGATTTTAATGTAAAAATTATTGGAGTAGATATTGATGCGATTCAAATTACAGAAGATCGTGATAAGTTTAAAAAATTGTTAAAAACAATTGACATTCCAGTAGCACCTGCAGAGACTGCAAATTCAATGTTAAAAGGAAAAGAAATTGCTCAAAAATTTGGTTTTCCTCTAGTAATTCGTCCATCCTTTACATTGGGCGGTTCTGGTGCTTCTTTTGTTCATAAAGAAGAAGACTTTAGTGAGTTATTAACCAGAGGCTTGGAAGCTTCTCCGATCCATGAAGTTCTAATTGATAAGGCATTAGTTGGTTGGAAGGAATACGAACTTGAGTTATTGCGTGATGGAAATGATAATATTGTGATTATTTGTACCATTGAGAATATGGATCCTATGGGAATCCATACAGGTGATTCAATTACAGTAGCACCTGCGATGACTCTCTCTGATAATACTTTTCAACGTATGCGTGATATGGCCATCAAAATGATGCGAAGTATTGGTGATTTTTCAGGAGGCTGTAATGTACAGTTTGCGGTAAGTGCAGACGAAAAAGAAGATATTATCGCGATTGAAATTAATCCTAGAGTTTCTCGTTCTTCAGCTTTAGCATCAAAAGCAACAGGGTATCCAATTGCAAAAATTGCTGCAAAACTAGCCATAGGGTATACCCTAGATGAATTAGAAAATCAAATAACTAAATCTACTTCTGCCCTTTTTGAACCTACATTAGATTATGTAATTGTAAAAATACCAAGATGGAACTTCGATAAATTTGAAGGTTCAGATCGTACTCTTGGACTTCAAATGAAATCAGTTGGAGAAGTTATGGGAATTGGGCGTTCTTTTCAGGAAGCACTTCATAAAGCAACGCAATCGCTTGAGGTTAAGCGAAATGGTTTGGGTGCTGATGGAAAAGGACTAAAAGATTATGATCAGATTATTGAAAAATTAACCTATGCAAGTTGGGATCGAGTATTTGTTATATATGATGCTATTTCAATTGGAATACCCTTGAAAACAATTCATGAAATCACAAAAATTGACATGTGGTTTCTTAAACAATATGAAGAATTGTATCTATTAGAAAAAGAAATATCAAAATTTTCAATTGATTCAATAGATAAGCCTCTACTACTTGAAGCCAAACAAAAAGGTTTTGCAGATCGTCAAGTTGCTCACATGTTAAAATGTTTCGAGAGTAAGGTACATTCTAAAAGAAGTGAATTAGGAATTCAGCGTGTATATAAATTAGTAGATACTTGTGCGGCTGAATTTTCTGCTAAAACACCCTATTATTATTCCACTTTTGAAGCACAAATTCAAAAAGAAGGAGGTATTCCTTATTCGGAAAATGAGAGCAAATCATCTGATCGCAAAAAAATCATAGTATTAGGCTCTGGCCCCAATCGAATTGGACAAGGAATTGAATTTGATTATTGTTGTGTTCATGGTGTTTTAGCAGCGAGTGAATGTGATTATGAAACCATCATGATTAATTGTAATCCTGAAACAGTTTCTACTGATTTTGACATTGCCGATAAGCTATACTTTGAGCCTGTTTTTTGGGAACATATTTATGATATTATTCAACATGAAAAACCAGAGGGAGTCATTGTTCAGTTAGGGGGACAAACAGCTCTTAAACTTGCTGAAAAATTAGATCGTTATGGTATAAAAATTTTAGGAACGAGCTACAAAGCACTTGATTTAGCAGAAGATCGTGGTAGTTTTTCTAATCTTTTAAAAGAAAATAATATTCCTTATCCAGACTTTGGTGTTGCACAGACTGCTGATCAAGCTCTTGAATTAGCAGATGATTTAGACTTTCCTATTTTGGTTCGTCCTTCTTATGTATTGGGTGGTCAAGGAATGAAAATTGTTATTAATAAAGAAGATTTGGAAGCTCATGTTGTAGATTTACTTCAGAAAATACCAAATAATAAGCTTCTTTTAGACCATTATTTAGATGGTGCAATTGAATGTGAAGCAGATGCTATTTGTGATGGTGAAAATGTTTATATCATTGGAATTATGGAGCATATTGAGCCTTGTGGGATTCATTCTGGTGATTCAAATGCCATGTTACCTGTATTTAATTTAGGAGAATTTATTTTACAACAAATAAAAGACCATACCCATAAAATTGCTCTTGCGCTCAATACTGTTGGGTTGATTAATATTCAATATGCAGTAAAAGATGACAAGGTCTATGTTATAGAGGCCAATCCAAGAGCTTCTAGAACAGTTCCTTTTATTGCTAAAGCTTATAAAGAGCCTTACGTCAATTATGCAACTAAAGTAATGTTGGGTGAAAAGAAAGTAACTGATTTTAAGTTTAACCCTCAACTAGAAGGCTATGCTATAAAACAACCTGTCTTTTCTTTTGACAAATTTCCAAATGTTAATAAGCAATTAGGTCCTGAGATGAAAAGCACTGGGGAAAGTATCCTTTTTATAGATAGCCTCAAAGACGATACCTTTTATGATTTATACGGAAGACGAAAAATGTATTTAACGAAATAATTAAATTTACAAAACACATCAATGGAAATGAATAAAGTAGAATTGAACGCTTTTTTTGGACTTGTGATTCTTGCTTTATGCACAAGGTTATTACCTCATCCACCTAATTTTGCTCCCATAACTGGTATAGCACTTTTTACAGGCCATCATTTTGCTAATAAGCGTTTAGCACTATTTATTCCTATTTTCTCTATGTTTATTACTGATCTTTACCTTGGGATCCACTCCTTAATGCCAATTATATATCTTTCTTTTGTAATGATATCAATGTTAGGTATTAAGACTAAATCTATTTCCTTGGGAATTGTTCTCACGGCTTCTTCATTATTTTTCATTCTTAGTAACTTAGGCGTTTGGTATTTTTATTATCCACTTAATTGGGCAGGTTTTACTAGTTGCTTTATTCTGGCTATTCCCTTCTTTGTGAATTCATTAATGGGTGATCTATTCTATACTTCTGTACTACAGTTTTCATATAAAAAATTTATAGAATCATCTTTTACACTAATTAAATAGATTTAATATTTACTTCGAAGGTTTTTTAATAAAGATTAAAAGAAAATTTGGTAGAAATCCTAAAATGAATCCCCAACTCCTGACTTAGTTCCAAAGGAGTTCTTTAAACACTTCTTTTGTCACTATTACTTTTTAATTTGGAGTTAGTTTAAAGGTTTAATTCAGCAGACCAACTGATAGTATTAGCGTGCTTTAAACCTCGAAAAAAAATTTTATAAAATACATTTTGAAATCTAATAGTGAATCTTAGTTATTCTTTTGAATAAAACTTAATGGAATTACTTTATCTGAAAACATACGCCGACGTTTTAATAGTTGAGGATCTTTAATAAGAAATTTTCTGGATAACAATGCCTTTGGAATATTGTATTTATCTGTTGTGCCCTCAATTAAATTTAAGACAGTTGCTAAGAAGGGTTCGTTTTTGTCTCCAAGGGTTCCCATATTTTGTAAATCTTCTTCTATTAATCTTGAGGGTTCTAGACCGTCTGCATAATCAGCAAATCCCTCACTATTTGCAATTTTCAGAACAATGGGTTGCATAGCATAGCGATGATCGGGATTTCGTGTACCATCATTATCTATATAATCATAAACAGTTATTGACCCTACATTTTTACCAACGGTTTGCTCTCCAATGTGAATGACTTCAATTAGTGGTGCAAGGCCGTTAATTAATAATTCACTTGCAGAAGCAGATTCTGAAGTTGTCAAAATAAAAACTCTATTTAATTCTAATGAATTAATAGGTTCTCCGTCAGAAAGAACATTAACAAAACGATTTTTTTGACTATCAGAACCGTATTTCTCTAAAAAATATGCATCTAGTTTTGAGTTCCATAATTCATTGGAAAATACTTCGCCAGTTAATTGCCCAGTAATCATACTGGCAAGCTCGACACAATTTCGAACAGATCCACCACCATTATATCTTAAATCAATTACTAAGTCAATGATTCCATTTGTTTTAAATTCAGCAAAAATTTTATTTAAATCATTGCTTTTAGTGGCTACAAATTGATTGTACATTAAATAACCAACATTTCCAACATCTGTAGAAACAATTTTCGAAACTTGAATAGGGTTAGTTTCAAAATTTTCTTCTTTAGTTAATTCAACTACTACTCCATTATTTGATATTATTCCGTTCTTAATAGAAACCATATTCAGAGAGTATGTTAAGTTATCACTAAACAATAAATCTCTGTAATTATTAACGGTTAGTGATGTGCCATTAACACCATTAAAGAAATCTCCACGGCGGATATTTTTTTCAGAAGCATTAGATCCTTCTAAAATATATTTTACAAAACCAATTACTTGGTTACAATTTTCACAAGCCAGAAGTAATCCAAACTCAACACCATTTGAGGCAACAATACCTTGTAGACTATTTTCCAGCTCTAAATAATCGTCTTGAATCCAACTAAAGCGATCGTCGGGATGTTTTAAAGATTCAAAAAAAGTTTCAGGTACCAAATTATTATTAATATATTTTGCATACGCTTTTGAATCTTGAAGTAGAGTGTCAGAAAGAGCATTAACTTCTTCTTGCCAATAATAAAACTCATTCAACCCCTTCCATACAAAATCACTTATTTGTAAGTCTCCTTCAAGGCTTATGAAATTATCATCAAAATCTCCATTGGAACTAAGTGAGGAATCTTTTGAATCTATAGGGTCTTTTTTGCATCCTTGAAAAGTGAATAGAAGTAAGGACAAGGATAAAAAAAAAGAAGTCACTAATTTTAGATGCTTATTCATCATGATGTAAAGGATTTAATACAAATAAATATTCAAATTTATTGAAAAAGTATTGATTTTACATTGTTTTTTTTTAATGGTGTAACAAAATAGACGTTAAATTCGTCTGTAAATTATAAAAACAAAAATGTGCAGTTGATTGCTGACAAAAATATTAAATAAATAATCATGAAAAATCTATCACTTGTATTAATTGGGTTTATGTTAAGCTTATCGGTAAAAGGGCAATCCATTTTTGAACGTTTTGCCGACTATGATGATGTTTCGCTAGTCTCAATAAGTCCTAAAATGTTTAAAATGCTGGGGCAATTGAGTGTTAGTTTAGATGATCCTGAAGCACAAGAATATATAGATATGGTTTCAAGTATAGAGAATTTTAAAGTTCTAATTTCAGGGAATGATGAAGTTACTGATGCAATGTCAAAATGGGCAGCGGAACAGCTTTCTTCAAAAGATTTAGAAGAACTCATGACCATTAAAGATGCGGATGCAGATGTTGCGTTTTATGTGAAAAGTGGAAAGTCGGATGATCGTGTTGAAAAATTAATCATGTATGTAAATGGTGTTAATCCAAAAATCATGAAAGATTCACCCCTTGGTGAACGTACGGTGGAAACTATAATATTGTTAATTGAGGGTAATATTGATTTAAAGCAAATTTCGAAACTTACAGATCAAATGAGCCTTCCAGGTGGAAAACAATTAAGAAAAGCTTCTGGTGTTCCTCCATTTACTCCAGCTCCACCTAAGATAACCATCAAACCTAATAAATCATTATAAATGAAAAAGATATCACTATTGTGGATTCTATTAATTTTAGGTATAGTAACATCATCATGTAATAAAAGAGTTATCCTTTAGTCTTATTATGTTGACAAAATGGAAGATGCTTCGTTTTTAATTGTCAATGTCCCTTTTAAATTAGAAAGTTTTTTTAAACAAAACTTATCTGAAGATGGGCAGTTGACTGTTTCTAGTATTGATAAGCTTAATTTGTTGCTTTTTCGCCCTAAAAAAGATCAAATTGAAAATTATCAAAAGGAGTTAGTTGTGATATCGGAAATTCTTGATCAAGAACGTTACCAACATTTAATGAATTTTAGAGCTTTTGAAAAAGCAGAAGGAGCTTTTCTATTCGAGGGAACAACCCAAGCAATAGAGGAAGGAATTATATTTTTAAAAAATGGGAGAAAAAGGTTTCGGAGTACTAAGAATTTTAGGCAGTGATATTAATCCAGCCTCTTTAGTGACTTTAGTAAAAAAAGTTGAACCAAATTTATTTAAACAACAACTAAAATTTTCTTTTGGATCTAAAGAAGGATTGTTTTCTGATGAAAAGTAAGATTAAATTCCAGTATAATTAAAAGGAGTAATTGTTTTAAGCTGAGATTTTAAATTTTCATCTATTTCAAGACTTCCAATAAATTGTTGAATAGCATCTCTATTAATGGCTGAATTAGTCCGTGTAAGTTCTTTTAGTGCTTCATAAGGATTTGGATAGCCTTCTTTTCTTAAAATAGTTTGGATACCCTCAGCAACTACAGCCCAATTTGCATTAAGATCATCTTCGATTTTAGTAATATTCACTAATAATTTTCCTAAACCTTTTTGAGTTGATTGAAATCCAATAAGAGTATGTCCAAAGGGAACTCCAACATTTCTTAGTACAGTACTATCGGTAAGATCACGTTGTAGTCTTGATACAGGAAGTTTTGCTGCTAAAAATTCAAATATTGCATTGGCCATACTTAAATTCCCTTCTGAATTTTCAAAATCTATTGGATTTACTTTGTGAGGCATTGCAGAAGAACCAACTTCATTAGCAGTGATTTTTTGTTTAAAATAATCCATAGAAATATACTGCCATAGATCTCTGTTTAAGTCTATGATAATAGTATTAATTCGCTTCATATTATCACACAAAGCAGCAAAAGAATCGTAATGTTCAATTTGTGTAGTAGGGAAAGAGTAGTTTAATCCTAATGTCTTTTCTACAAAATGTGTTCCAAAGGCTTTCCAGTCATAATTAGGATAAGCTACTTTATGAGCATTAAAATTACCAGTAGCACCAGAAAATTTTGCGCCAAAATGAAGTGACAACAACATTTTTTTCTGTCTTTTTAAGCGTTCTGAAAAAACATCAATTTCTTTTCCAAGGCGAGTGGGAGAGGCAGGTTGTCCGTGTGTTCTAGCTAATAAAGGAATATCCTTATATTCAACAACTAATCCATCTAATTGAACAATTAGTTCTTCCAAAAGTGGAAGGTATACTTCATTTACTGCATTTTTAATAGACAGTGGTATTGCAGTATTGTTAATGTCCTGTGATGTTAACCCAAAATGAATAAATTCTTTGTAAGGTTGTAGTTCAAGTTTATCAAATTCTTTTTTGATAAAATATTCTACCGCTTTAACATCATGATTAGTAGTACTTTCAATTTCTTTAATATCTAGAGCATCTTCTGGACTAAAGTGTAAATAAATACTACGTAGTTCCTCAAAAAGTGAGGGGTTAAAGTCAGCTAATTGAGGAAGAGGTAATTTACACAGCTCAATAAAGTATTCAATTTCAATTTGAACACGATATTTTATTAGTGCTTCTTCGGAGAAATAGCCAGCAAGTGATTTTGTTTTAGATCGGTACCGACCATCAATTGGCGAGATGGCGTTAAGTGCGGTAAGTAACATGTTATTTTATTAGTAAAGCAAAGATACGTTGAAAATAAGAGGAGATGAAATTAATTTTTAAAAACGGTTCTATTTGATGGATATATTTATCAAGTTAAGGATCATTTCTAGAAGTCAACAAGGAATTTAAGTGAGTTTAATTTTTTTAAAAGTATGTTTAAAGTTGAAAAATTTTATATTCTTCATAACATTTACTGATTCCTTCAAGAATTTGAAGGTCATTTCCTTCTTTTATAAATGCATCTGAATAATTACAATTTCTCAATATTTCATCAATATCAATTCTTTTTAGTCCCAAAAGTTGCATCAAAACTTGGCGATCAAATTTTGAAGCTAAAAGATTATTAATTTCATTATCCTCACGCATTTTTTTGAGTTTCCTCATTTGCGCTGGATTTTTACCGAAAAGATTATGTAGGAAATCAGCGGGATTAAAAACGTTTCCTAAAACTTTTGAAATAGCACTTGGATTTCTTGATCCTGATTCATAACCTCTATTAGGCAAACCTGAAATACTATACCTTCGAGCTGTATTAATGGGGGCGTTTCTAACATCAATATCAAGGTATCCTGTAAGCTTGTATGGTCGTATAATGATTTCTTCTAATGCAAATGCCAATTCAGTCATTTTAAAGCTGGCATTTCCAAACTTCAGCATGTCGTTAGTTACAGCTATTTTAAGAGGTTTATATCCAAGGTATGACAGGTATAATGTATCTTTTACTTTTACCTCAATTTCAAAGTTTCCCTTTTGATTAGTTATCGTTCCAATTACCTGTGTTAAATTTAAAACATGAACACTTGGCATTGACAAACCTGTTGTTTCGTTTTCTACTCGTGCACTGAAAGTTTCTTGACCTTTGGAATTGAAAAACACCAATAAAAAAAAAGCAACCCAAATCTTTTTCATGTTATAAAATTAACTAAAAATCGGTTAAAATATTCTCACTAAGACCCTTAATATTATTATAATTTTAAAGTAGTTAGTAGTTCTGTCAAAAATTTTTGAGTAGCCAATGCCCGATGACTAATTTTATTCTTTACGGTATCGCCCAATTCTGCGAACGTTTTCGTATATCCTTCTGGAATGAAAATTGGATCATAACCAAAACCATGATTACCACGTTTTTCAAAAATCAAATTCCCAATTACTTTTCCTTCATAAATAGTAGTCTTAGAGCCAAATGAAGATGCTATGACGGTTCTGAACTGAGCTTTTGTTGATTCTTTATTGCTAAGTTCTTTCCATATTTTCTTGATGTTATTTTCATTATTTTTTTTATCACCAGCATATCTGGCTGAGTATACGCCTGGCGAACCACCCAAAGCATCTACTTCCAATCCAGAATCATCTGCAAAGCAATCTAAGCCATATTTATATTTTATAAAGTTTGCTTTTAATTTGGCATTTTCTTCAAGAGTAGTACCTGTTTCCTCAATTTCTTCATGACAATTAATATCGGTCAAGCTAAGTATTGAGATATTTGAAGGTAAAAGCTTTTTAAGTTCTTCTACTTTGTGTTGATTGTGGGTAGCAAAAATTAATTTCATTTATAATCTAGTTGTTGTGATAAGGATGGTTATTTATAATAGTAAAGGCCCTATATAATTGTTCACAAAAAAATAAGCGTGCCATTTGGTGTGAAAAAGTCATTTTCGATAAACACATAAGCTTAGGGTATTTTTGATACAGCTGATCTGTAAAACCATATGCACCACCAATAACAAAAACAATTCTTTTAGTACCTGAGATCATATGTTGTTCAATCTGTTTTGAAAATTCAGTTGAAGTGTATGATTTCCCTTTTTCATCTAACAAATAAACTTCATCTTCCACTTTTATTTTTTGTGTAATAAGCCGAGCTTCTTCAATTTTAATTTCTTTTGGGTTTACCTTCTTTTTGGCTTTAGCATTAGGTAGATAATGTATTGAAAATTTAACATAATGTTTTAAACGTTTTGTATAATCATCAACAGCAGATGTCCAAAAAGTACGATCTGTTTTTCCAACACATAGCAATTGAATTTTCATTATACAAAGATACAAAGCCTTCGGATTTTTTAAGGATTTATATCCTCATATGATTTTGCGGTCTATCTTTGTAGAAGATAAAAAAATGACTTAATGTCAAAAATCATTCAAAATCCTGTGATTAAATCAATTATAGCTTTTTTGAAAGCCATAAAACTCCCTGGTTTTCGTGGATTTTCTATTTATGATTTATTCGAGATGTATTTTAAAGGAATTATTGAAGGGGCTCTTTCTTACAGAGCAGGTAGTATCGCTTTTAGCTTTTTTATGGCCTTATTTCCTTTTTTGTTGTTTATTCTTAATTTGATTCCTTTTGTTGATATGATTCCTTTTATTAAGATTGACAACTTTGATCAAACTTTTTTAAGTTACATTGAATTGTTTCTTCCCTCAGAAACACAAACGTTTTTTACAAGTATTTTCGACGATATAAAAAACAAACCACGTGGTGGACTACTTTCTTCAGTTTTTTTACTTTCTATTTTTCTTTCTGCAAACGGTGTTTCCGCTATTTTTGGAAGCTTTGAGGTTTCGTATCATGTTGCTTTTTCAAGGAATTTTTTTCGTCAATACCTTCTTTCTGTTGGGGTAAGCATCGTTCTTGCTTTCCTCTCTTTATTTGCGGTTATCATCTTTTTTTATTTTGAATTTTATATACTAAACAATCTGGAATCTTTAGTCCCATCTGAAATAAGATTAACCCGAATGGGTCAGTTTGCCTTTTTTGGTCTTTTTGCTTATCTGACCGTTAGTATTCTTTACTTTTTTGGAACAATAGAGGGTCGAAAAATTCGTTTTTTCTCACCAGGTGCGCTTATGACCACATTATTATTTTTTTTAACTACTTATGGTTTTGGTATTTATATTGATAATTTTTCAACCTATAATCAGCTCTATGGATCCATTGGTGCTCTTTTAATTTTTCTTCTTTATATCTGGATGAATTCAAACATTCTTCTTTTGGGTTTTGAACTCAATGCAACCTTAACTCGATTTAAGAGAGAGCCAAAATTAAGTCCAAATGAATAATAAAATAGAAGTTACTTCTAATGGTTTTTTAGACGTTATTCTTCCTTTGGCTTTGCCAAAACCCTACACTTATAAAATTACAAAAGCTCAGTTTAAAAATTTAGGTCCAGGGTATCGTGTGGCTGTTCCTTTCGGGAAAAGAAAAATATATACGGCCTTAGTAATTAAAGTGCACAATGTAGCTCCCCAGACACATGAGGCTAAACCTATAGTCACGATTTTAGATAAGGTGGCAACGGTTACTTCTTTTCAATTAGATTTTTGGAAATGGATGGCTTCTTATTATATGTGTACTCAAGGGGAAATAATGCGCGCTTGTTTACCTGCGGCACTTATGATTGAAAGTGAGACCTTGTTGGTAAAATGTGAGGCTTCTGAGGAACAGCTGGCGATTCTTTCTGACGCTCAATATTTAGTATATGAGGCTCTTCAAAAACAATCTCTTACGTTGGATGAAATTAGTAAGATAATAGACCGTAAACAAGTAATGGCATTGGTTATGGGGATGCTTAAAGAAGGTGTTGCTCAGATACACCAGCGTTTAGAAGAAAAGTTTAAACCGAAAAAAGTTCGATATGTTAAGCTTTCAGAATCGTATCATCAAGAAGACAAACTACAAACTCTTTTTAAGCAACTCCAGAAAGCACCGAAACAATTAGCCCTAATCATTGGAATTTTTTCTGAACGAGAAGCAATAAAAGATTGGAAAAAAGTATCTGATTTAAAAGCCAAAACAGGAGCAACAAGTGGACATATTAAATCTCTTTTGGATAAGAATATATTTGAAGAAAATTATCAAGAAGAACACCGTATTTTGATCCGAAAAACACAAAATGAACCAGAATTAAAGACATTGTCTACAGCACAGCAAATTGCTTTAGATAAAATTAAAGTGGCCATTCAATATAAAAATGTAGTGTTATTTGAGGGAGTTACTTCTTCTGGAAAAACAGAGGTTTATATAAAACTGATTGAAGATTTATTATTAAAAGGGAAGCAAGTGCTATATCTTTTACCTGAAATATCACTTACTTCTCAAATTGTAAATAGATTAGCAGCAAGATTTGGCTCACAAGTGGAGGTATACCATTCTAAATTTTCAATTCATGAACGAACAGAAGTCTGGCAGAAAGTTCTTGATAATGAAGGAAAGGGTCAGGTAATTGTTGGTGCACGGTCTGCTGTTTTATTACCTTTTCAATCTTTAGGATTAGTGATTGTAGATGAAGAACATGAGAATTCTTATAAACAATTTGATCCTGCACCGCGCTATCAAGCTCGTGATAGTGCTATATATTTAGCAAATTCAATGAAGGCTAAAGTCCTTTTAGGATCTGCAACTCCTTCTTTAGAAACGGCAGAAAATGTCAGAAATAAAAAGTATGGTTGGGTTACATTGACCGAACGCTACGGAGGGGTAGCGCTTCCTGCAATTAAGTTAATAGATTTGAAAGAGGCACATCGAAAAAAAAAAACGAAAGGGATGTTTTCAAGCCAATTAATTCAAGCAATTAAAGAAACTTTATCTGCTGGAAAACAAGTCATTTTATTTCAAAACCGACGTGGGTATGCACCTATTTCTGAATGTACTAGTTGTGGTCACTCTCCGCAATGTGTTCAATGTGATGTGTCACTTACTTATCATCAAACACAACAAAAATTACGATGCCACTATTGTGGTTATAATTTACCAATGCCCGTTCAATGTCACGCTTGTGGAATGCCCTCTTTAACAACCAAAGGAGTTGGTACACAACAAATCGAAGAACAAGTCAAAGAAATTTTTCCTGAAACTAACGTAGGTAGGATGGACTGGGATAGTACACGTGGTAAATGGGGTTTTGATACAATTATTGATGCTTTTATGCAAGAGCGTATTCAGGTACTTGTAGGAACACAAATGGTAGTTAAGGGCTTAGATTTTAAAAATGTATTGTTGGTAGGGGTTATTAATGCAGATCACGTAATAAATTTCCCTGACTTTAGAGCACATGAAAGAAGTTATCAAATGCTCTGTCAGGTTGCTGGAAGGGCAGGAAGATCTGATCAAAAAGGACAGGTTTTAATTCAAACTTATCAACCCGAGCATCCAACATTAAAACAGGTAATTAGTCATGATTATGAAAGTTTATATCTAAGTCAACGTATAGAACGACATAAATATAAATATCCTCCATATTATAGAATGATTCGAATTACGTTTAAAAGCAGACAATTCGAAACTGTAAATATGGCCTCTGATTGGTTTTCAAATGTGGTAAAACAATCATATAAAGGAACTGTTTTAGGTCCAGTTTTTCCTGCAGTTGCTAGGGTAAGAAATTTATATATTAAACAACTCTTGGTGAAGATCGATCATGATTTACCTTCTAAAGAATTGAAAAGACTTTTGGAAAGAACCCACAAAAGCTTTCAAGCTATTGCCGCCTTTAGAAATACTAGAATAAACTTTGATGTAGACCCCTATTGATATCTGGCAACAGATTCATGAAATTATTTTTTCAAAAAAATGAGTTAGATAAAATCCTTATATAAAATTTGAATCAATGTTTATATAGTCTAGGAGTGTTTTTGAGGTGTATTAAAAACTTTATTTTAAATGTATCTTTATTTGGTTTACTGTACTTATTACTCTATTTTTGCCGATCAAAATTAAAGTTATGAACCAATACGAAACTGTTTTCATTTTAAATCCCGTTCTCTCTGAAACTCAGATTGAGGAAGCAGTTCAAAAGTTTATAGAATTTATTAAGTCTCACAAAGGTACTATCACAAGCCAAGAAAATTGGGGACTTAAAAAACTTGCTTATCCTATTGAGAATAAGAAAAGTGGCTTCTATCATCTTTTTGAATTTGCTATACCAAATGAGGCTATAACACCCTTAGAGATTGAATTTCGCCGAGACGAACGCATCATGCGTTACCTTACTGTTAAATTAGATAAGCACGCTTTAGCGTGGGCAGAAAAAAGAAGAAAAAAAATCAAAGCAAAATCAAAAGCATAAGTAATGTCTAAGATAGAAGAACAAAACTCAGGGAAAAAAGAAGGTGAAATCAGATATTTAACACCGTTAAATATTGATACAAATACTCAGAAAAAATACTGTCGTTTTAAACGTTCAGGTATTAAACATATTGATTACAAAGACCCAGATTTTTTAATCAAGTTTGTAAATGAGCAGGGTAAAATTTTACCAAGAAGATTAACAGGTACTTCGTTGAAATATCAACGTAAAGTTTCTGTAGCCGTTAAAAGAGCACGTCATTTGGCTTTAATGCCTTATGTTGCTGATATGTTAAAATAAAAAACTCTCATCATGGAATTAATATTAAAAGAAGACGTTCAAAACCTTGGATTTAAAGATGAAATAGTGAGTGTAAAAAATGGTTACGGTCGTAACTTTCTTATACCTGAAGGGAAGGGAGTAATGGCTACCGTTTCTGCTCGCAAAGTTCTCGCTGAAAATCTCAAGCAACGTGCGTTTAAAGAAAAATCAATTATTGACGAAGCTAAAGCAAGAGCAGAGAAAATTAAAGCCCTTGAAATTAAGTTACCATCCAAAGTAGGTTCTGGTGACAAATTATTTGGATCAATATCTAATATTGATCTTGCTTCAGCCATCAGTTCAAAAGCTTTAGAGTTAGATAAGAAATTCATTACTTTACCAGGAAAAACAATCAAACGTTTAGGTAAATATGAAGCGACTATTCGATTACATCGTGAGGTAAGTTTTGAATTACCGTTTGAAATTATTCCAGATACAAAAGCAAAAGCAAAAGCATAATTATTTATAAGCCCACATTTATGTGGGCTTTTTTATTCCAAACATGCAGGGATGAAATTCCATCGACTTTCTGAAGCTCAATTTCATGAAATGCATGAAGAATTTTCTGTATTCCTCGCAAGCAATAGTATTGACAAAAAAAAATGGGAACGAATTAAGTCCGAGGTACCTGAGAAAGTTACTTTTTTACTTGATAAATTTAGTGACTTAGTCTGGGAGAAAATTTTGAATCAATGTAATTATTTAGAATTCAGTACCCCCTCACAACTTTTTTTGTTTCATACCAAAAAAAACAGTGTCGATGTATTAGTAGTTAAATCATTAGATATAGTCCAAGACTTATCAACCCCTATAGGTTTTCAATGGATGCTTAAAAATATATCCTCAGATTATATTTCGTTATTTAATGCTTCCAAAATCTATACGCCTAATCGTACTGACTTTATTTATTCTTATTTAAAGAAGGGGGCTGTTCTTTCTGATGGTCAATATTTTAAGCATCTAAAAAGTTATTTTCCCAATTCGATAAAATAGAAGATATTTACAGTACATTATTCATTATGGCAATTAAACCAGGAACATTAAAAGGAACTCGAGATTTTTCTTCATCAGAAATTTCTAAAAGAAATTATATAAAGAAAATTCTTCAAAATGTTTTTGAAAAATTTAGTTTTCAGCCTATAGAAACCCCTTCTTTTGAGCGATTAGAGACATTTACAGGTGTTTATGGTGAAGAAGGAGATCGTTTAGTTTTTAAGCTATTAAATTCCGGAGAAAAGGTAAAAAATGCTGATACAGAAGCGCTTGCTGCTGGACACTATCAAAAATTCTCACGCTCTCTTTCTGAAAAAGCTTTACGATACGATTTAACGGTTCCATTTGCACGTTACGTTGCTCAACATCAAAATGAGTTATCCTTTCCATTTAGGCGCTACCAGATACAGCCTGTTTGGCGAGCAGATAGACCACAGCATGGAAGATTTCAGGAATTCTATCAATGTGACGCAGATATAGTTGGTGATCGTTCTTTATGGCAAGAGGTCGAGGTTTTATCATTATATGACAGGGCTTTTACAGATTTGAAAATTGAAGGAGTTCATTTAAAAATAAACCATCGAAAAATATTGGCTGGAATTGTTTCAAAACTTGGAGCTAAAGAACGTTTAGTAGATTTTACAATAGCTTTAGATAAAATTGATAAAATCGGAAAAGAGGGTGTGTTTAAAGAGTTAGTAGCAAAAGGATTTTCTCAAGATGCACTTGCGTTATTAGATAAGCTACTTTCAATATCAGGAAGTAATTCGAAACAGTTAGCAGCACTCAAAGATATATTATCTGAAGAACCCGAAGGTCTTGAAGGAATTCAAGAATTAGAATTTATTTTAAAACATTTAAAGAATACATCACTATCCACAGTTCTATTAGATTTTGATTTAACCCTTGCTAGAGGCCTGCATTACTACACCGGAATGATAGTTGAAGTAAGTGCTCCTGAGGCTGTTAAAATGGGCTCAATTGGTGGAGGTGGACGCTATGATGACTTAACATCTGCTTTTGGGTTAAAAAACATGAGTGGTATTGGTGTTTCTTTTGGTTTTGAAAGAATTTATTTAGTTATGGAAGCTTTAAATCTTTTTCCAAAGGAATTATTATTTACAACCGAGGTGTTATTTACTAATTTTGGTTCAGAAGCTGCTACTATTTCATACTCTTGCGTTTCAATACTTAGGAAGCAAAATATATCATGTGAATTATATCCTACAGAAGCTAAATTAAAAAAGCAACTAGGTTATGCAGATCAAAAAAATATTCAAAAAGTTGTGCTCATTGGTGAAGCAGAAGTAAGTCAACAAACCTTTATTTTAAAAGATATGGAAAGTGGAGTACAAAGTTCACATCCCATTAAAGAATTAATAGCTATTTTTTCTTAGCCTTTATTTTCAGTAGATAATGTAGGTTTTGAACAGGGCTGGAATGGCTATTTAAGTAATGTGCTTAATTTTCCATTAGCTCTTTTTTTTTGAATATATATAAGATTTACGACTTTTAAAATCACTTGTTCTCTAATAATCCAAATGCTTTATTTAATTTTAACAATCAAATTTACTCAACCAACAGTAAAACTGGTGTAGAAATAAAAGCAATGTCTTTCACCATTTTTTTAATCTTGTTTTAGTGTAAAATCAGCTAAAAATTAAAGGAACCACAGGATATATTTGGCATCGAAGAAAGTCAAGGGACTTTAGTAACAGGTAATGACAAAAGAAGAAAAATGTTATAGCCTTTTACTTAAGGGTCAGGACGATTTAGTTAATTACATAAATATTTAGGCACAAAAACTAAATTAGTATTCGCTAAAATAATCTAGTTGAATTTTTTCTTTTTAAAATTTTTCTTTGGAGAAAATGTTTTGCCTTTTTTCGTAAGTTCAACACTTACCTTTCTATCATCCATTATAAGATTATCAAAAGCTTTTAGAACTAAATCTCTGTGTTTTTTATGGGTGGAGAAAAATGAAAAATTCTTCATTACTTCTACTTGAAATACATCATCTTGCTCTAAACTCAAGAAGGATCTAAGAAAATCTTTTAATGTGGTCCATTCGTATTGATCTCGTGCACCAACATTAATAAAGAATCGGTCTTTATCTTCTGGTGCATTTATCTTACGATCACTTCTTTCAAAGCTTCTGTCAGAACTCCTGTCGGAGCGCCTAGAACTTCTCTCAGAACGCCCTTCACCACTAAACTCTAGAGCCTTTGGATGCAGATCAAAGGATTTAAACTCTTTAGACAAGATTAACTCGATTAATGTTTCCTTTGTTAACTCTTCAAAAGCATTTATTACCTTGGGTAAGTGGTTATGTAAATCACTTTTAATAGGTGTAGTTTTAACTTGTTCTACCCAGTGGTTTATTTTAGAGGTGAAGACTTCTTCAGCAGAGGGCATTTGAATCTCTGAAAGCTTTGTTTGTAATTTGTTTTCAATTGACTTAATTTTTCTACGGTCAGATTTGGTAACAAAAATAATTGAGGTTCCTTTTTTACCAGCTCTACCAGTACGTCCACTTCTGTGGGTATACACTTCAGTCTCATCTGGAAGTTGATAATTTATTACATGAGTAATATCATCTACATCAATTCCTCTTGCTGCTACATCGGTAGCAACCAAGAGTTGTATTCTTTTCTTTCGAAATGACTGCATTACAATATCACGTTGGTTCTGACTTAAGTCACCGTGAATAGCTGCTGCCTTATAACCGTCTTGGATTAATTTATCAGCTACTTTTTGAGTTTCAATTTTTGTACGACAAAAAACAACTCCAAAAATATCTGTATTCATACTTACTACTGCTCTTAAAGCAGCATAGCGCTCTCTTCCAGGAACAATAAAATATTGGTGTTCAATATTCTTTGCACTTGAGTTTTTAGTCCCAACAGTAATTTCTTGTGGGTTATTCATGAATTTTTTAGCAATTCTGTTTACCTCTGGAGGCATTGTTGCTGAAAAAAGCCATGAATTTTTATCGTTTGGTGTGTGTGTTAAAATGTCTTTTATGTCTTCATAAAAGCCCATATTAAGCATTTCATCAGCTTCGTCTAACACGCAATATTTTATAGCACTAATATCAACAAGTCTTCGCTTGATCATGTCTTTTAAACGTCCAGGAGTAGCGACTACAATTTGGGCTCCCCTTTTAATCTTATTTGCTTGTTCTTGGATATTTGCACCTCCATAAATTGCAACAACATTTACTCCTTTAATTGCTTTTCCATATTCTACCATATCATTTGTGATTTGGATACACAATTCTCGGGTGGGAGATAAAATAAGTCCCTGTGTCCTTCTATTAGTAGAGTCAATTCTTTGGAGCATTGGAAAGCCAAACGCAGCAGTTTTACCAGTACCAGTCTGTGCTAAAGCAACTAGATCCGTGTCTTGTTCTAGTAATATTGGAATTACTTTGTCTTGAACATCCGTTGGAGTTTCGAATCCTAGCTTTTCAACGGCTTTTAGAAGTTCTGCGTTGAGTCCTAGAGACTTAAAAGTTGTCATATATTGTATTCTGCGTGCAAAAGTAGTCTAAATTAAGTAGTTAGAACTTCTTTTGTGACATATTTTAAATTACAATATACTTATAACAAAAAATCCTACTGTTAAAGCAGGATTTTTTTAGTTTGTATTTTAATAGTTATTACATAGTAAAGCCTTCTCGATAGTCTCGAGTTACAAACTGATTTGCGGCATCTAGGTTTGTGACTCTCATTTTTTCACCATCCCATAGGAGCTTTTTACGTGCATAGTAATCCATTTTTCCATTTTCTTTTTCTTCACGAAGCATAAAACTTCTAATGGCTAAATTCCCCATCAAAACAGTTTCTGTCATAGGTCCAGCATAATCAAAAGAAGAGGTTAGCCCCATATGTTCCTTACTATTAAGACCAGCTTTACATGCATCTACCCATTTCCGCTGGTGACCATATTCTGGTTCTATCATTTCTTCAACTTCAGGGCCAAATTCTGTAGTACCGTCATAACGATATAATTTTGGCATTAAGGGTGAACTGTCGTTAATGTTGGTAGTAATAATACCTTTCTCACCAATCATCATAACCCCATTAGCACTATCATCACCTCCAATATCACTATTTGCAGGAATAATATCTGGGTGAGGGGGGCGAATTCCACCATCGCTCCAGCTCATTTTAATAGGTGATTTGCTTTTCTCTGTTGCACCAAAATTTATGCTAATTAAAGAGGAGGGAGGACATCCTTCTGGAAGATAGTCAGCCGTCCACATTTTAGAATAAACACTTCCAATACTACATTCTGCAGAGGTTGGATACTTTAATCCTAAAGTACGGAACGGAATGTCTATAAGATGACATCCAACATCTCCTAGGGCACCAGTTCCATAGTCCCACCATCCACGCCAGCTGAACGGGTGCATGTTAGGAGTATATGGTTTTTCTTTTGCAGGTCCGAGCCATAAATCCCAATTTAAGGCATCAGGTTTCATACTAGAGTTTGATTTTGGCATGGCAACTCCTTGAGGCCAAACAGGCCGATTAGTCCATATTTTAACTTCAGAAATTGCACCGACAGCATTAGTGTCAATCCAATTTTGGACCATATTTAACAGTGGATTTGACCCACCTTGGTTCCCCATTTGAGTAACAACTTTTTGATCACGTGCCATTTTTGTCAGGATTCTTGCTTCACTAATGTTGTGCGTCATAGGTTTTTGAACATAAACATGCTTTCCACGTTGCATAGCAAATGCAGCAGCAGGTCCATGTAAATGATCTGGAGTTGATATAGTTACTGCATCTATATCTTTTTCTTTATCGAGCATTTCACGATAATCGGCATAATGTTTTGCTTTAGGAAATTTTTTGGCCGTTCGTGAGGCACTACCCGAAAAATCAACATCACAAAGTGCGACTACACGTTCTCTTCCCTTTACAGAGGCATTGCTAATATCACTAGCACCTTTTCCTCCAGAACCAATAGCGGCAAGATTAAGTTGATCACTTGGTGCAATAAAACCTGGACCACCAAGAACGTTCCTTGGAACTATCATGATAGATGAGGCGACTAATCCCTTTTTAATAAAATTTCGTCTTGAATCTTTTTTATTCTTTTTCATTTCCCTATTAATTTTTCGATCTATAAATATAGATATTTTTATGTAAATTAACATTGAAGGGTTTTTATATTATTTAGATGAATTCATCATTTTTTATTGAGGCTGATTTAGTCATAATATTTAAAAAAAATAATTTTTCATAACATAAGAAAGATGATAATATTTTAGGACCTCTTTCAAACTTAACTTTTAATTTCTGAGAATTTATATGCTATATTTGAGTATACAATTCTAACTTATGAAAAATTCCCTTAAACTTATTACACTTTATCTTGTTGCTTTCTCTTCAACATTAAATGCACAGAAATTTACAGATACAATTTTAAAAGCAGAGGTTTTTTCAAGTATTCAATCACTTAAAATAGGGTCTCAAAATTTAAAATTTCATGCAAAAGCTGGCACAATGGAGCTACGAGATGAAATGAATAAACCAATTGCTTTACATGGTTTTACAGCTTATTTTAAAGAAGACGGTAATAAAGATAGGCCTATTATTTTTTCTTTTAATGGTGGACCAGGGTCTTCATCTTATTGGTTGCACATGGGTATTATGGGGCCTAAAAGAATTGTGGTAGACGATCCTAATTACAATAAAGCTTCACCATACATTTTAGAAGATAATCCCTATTCTATTTTAGATATAGCAGATGTAGTAATGATGGATCCAATTGGTACTGGATTAAGTGAATTATTGGGAGAAAGTAAAGGCAAAGATTTTTGGGGAGTAGACCAAGATATTAGAGCTACAAGTTTGTTTATAATGCAATTTCTAAAAAAATACGATCGTTTACAGTCACCAAAATACCTTTTAGGAGAAAGCTACGGAACCTTCAGAAATGCAGGTGTAATGAATTATCTATTAGATCGAGGGTTCGCAATGAACGGCGTAGTAATGGTTTCAGCAGTTTTTGACTTAAGAACGTTAACCTTTCCTCCAAATGATGATCTGCCTTATATTGTTCACTTTCCAACCTTCGCGGCAACGGCACACTATCACAAAAAGTTAAATGATGCTATGCAGTCAAAAAAAATCAAGGAATTTCTTGACGAGGTTAGAGAATTTACTGAAAATGAATATACCCCTGCCTTGTTTAAAGGCACAAGATTAACAAAAAAGGATAAAATTAAAATTGCTGAAAAGATGGCAGAATATGCTGGCGGTACACCTCAATTTTGGATACGTGCAAATCTTAAGATTAAAGCAAGTGAATATTTTAATGAACTATTACGAGAAGATGGAAAAACAGTTGGAAGATTAGATTCAAGATATATTGGAATTAATGAAAATCTTAACAGTCAATATGGAGGCACAGACCCTCAAAGTGATGCAATTTCTCCTGCATATACTATTGGTTTTTTAGATTATTTATATGGCTCACTTGGGGTTTCAAAAGAATTGAACTATAAAACAAGTGCTAGAGTAGACAAAGATTTTAAGTGGGATTGGAGTCACCGAGGTAATCAAGGATGGGGAACACAAATTGCAATTAACACTTCAATTGACATGGCTAGTGCTATGACTAAAGATCCCAATATGAAGGTTTTGATAATGAATGGATATTATGATCTAGCTACTGTTTTTTATGGTGTTGAACATACGGTTGATCATATGAATTTAGCACCAGAACTTCAAGACAATATTATAATGAAGTATTATGAGTCTGGACATATGATGTACATTCATCCGCCATCTATGAAAAAATTTAAAACGGATTTAGATAATTTCATTAATCTTACCTTAAGATAATTAAGGATCGATTTAACCACTTTTAAACAATAATACCATGAGAAACTCACTAATTGTTTGTTTTATTATAGTTTCTTCTCTTGCTTTTTCTCAACGGGGAAAAACTGGTGACAAAACATTTGCAGATAGATTTCCTCAAGACGCACAAACTCTTTCTAGTGCATCATTAAAAATGGTAAATGAAGTTGATCATGATATTATTGTATTAGTAAGAGATCAAGAAAAGAAATATTTACGGCATGTATATATTCGGAATAATGATGAATATACTTTTTCAGATCTTCCCATTACACGATTATATGTTCAGTTTAAGTCTAAAGAATTTTACTATGAGGATAAAGAATTAACGGTTATAAATTTTGGAGAAAAACATACCTTTAACTTTTTCTTTGATCCTTCAAAAATTCAAAATTATATAATGATTTCGGAAGAAGAATTTTTTAAACCATAGTTTTTCAGCAAAGAAATTTTATTTTCTGTCAGACATATAAATTGGTATTTTTTGTAATAAGCTTAAAATTGCAAGAAGAAAAATTTTATAAATGGGTTTTTAATGAAAAATAATATGTAATAATATTAATGAAATTAACATTCCCAACCCTAGCTTTTTAATCTGATTAGAATCAGAATGAATAAGACTTTTTATCCTTTTAAATTTAGTTTTCGAAAATAACTTTATCATAAAAAAACTTATTAAAATAACCCACATAGCTCTTACAAAATAATTCATATCAGGGAATATGAATTTAAGTATAAGTTGCAAAATAATCGTAGCGAAAAAAGCAACTAAAGTTATTTTATGTTTAGGAGCTACTAAAAATATTGCGGCACATATTAGAACAACAATACCACAGTTGATATAATATCTTAGTTCGTTAAGTGTGTGAGTAAAAGCATCATCAGGATTCGAAAATTTTAAGTTTAATAAAATAATACCGATGGTTGCGCCAGTTGTGAAGCCGAACAAAATTGATCGTTTTCCAGCATTTATAGTTTGAAGATCTGTAGCGTTTTTATTGATGTATTCTTTATAAATATCAATTGACCACAGTGTAGCCAATGAGTTGAAAGTAGAATCAACTGTACTCATTAGGGATGCAAATAATGCACATAATACCAGCCCTTTAGCTCCCATTGGTAGGTAAGTATTAACAAGATATGGGAATGCCATATCAGGATCAGAGAGGCCATTCTGGCCTAATATACCAACTAATGCAATTCCTGGAACCACAATAATTATGGCCATAAAATATTTCATCAAGCCACCTACAATAAGTCCAATTTGAGCATGTTTAAGACTTTTTGCTGCAAGTGAACGTTGAATCACAGATTGATTAGCACACCAATAATTAATATTCAAAAGGAAGAGTCCGAAAACATGGGTCCACGGTAATTTTTCATGATCCGAAGGGAGATGAAGGTGCATCATTTCTGGAGTTTTTATGTATAACTGAGACCAGCCACCTAATTGGTGCACTGCAATGAACATTACAATTATACCTCCAATAAGTAAAACAACGAATTGAATTATATCAGTCCTTACAACTGCAGTTAGGCCACCAAGATATGTATATATAGTTGAAAAAATACCTAAGACCAAAATTAGAATAGCAATTCTAGTAAGTCGATCTCCATGAATTATAGACAAGTATTTCCCAAAAACGATATCAGCAGCATATGCGCCCCAGAAAAGGGCAGCACCAATAGTAATTGTAGAAAATAAAAGAATATTTGATAGCGAGTATACTAAAGCCACTTTTTTACCTAAACGACTTTTTATAAACTGGGTAATGGTTACTATTTTATCTTTCAAATAATAGGGAACAAAAATGAAAGCTGCAAATAGTATACCTTGTATTGCATTAATTTCTAAACTGGCTTGCGCTAGTCCATAGAGATATGCAGATCCCATCATACCCAAGAATTGATACCCCTGAATATTAGTTGCAATAGTGGAAAAAGCAATAGATGGCCACTTTAAGCTTCTAGAACTCAAAAAGTATTCCTCAGTTGTTACTTCTTTTGTTTGCTTTCCAGATATGGCTACTATAATCACCACTGTAAAATATAAAGCTACTATTAGTAAATCTATCATTTTATATAATTAGTTTAAGCTTTATGCTAAACTCTAGTCCCTGCAGCCAAAGGTGTCAATGGCTCATTAATTGGCATTTTATTTTGTTCTTGAAGTAAAGAAATTGTTTTTAGTTTTGGAAGTACAAGTTTTGCAAATATTTTACATTCCTCTTTATGGGGATATCCAGATAAAATAAATGACCTTATTCCCATTTTCATGTATTTATTTAACTTATTAATGATTTGATCTGGATTACCAACTATGGCTGCACCGCATCCAGATCTGCCTTTACCAATACCTGTCCACAAGTTAGGTTCAATATAGCCATCCTTTTTTGATAAATCTCTCATTTTTTTTTGTCTACTAACCCCTAAGGATTTTGAATCAAGAGCTCTTTCTCTTATTTCCGTTCCCTTTTCAATTTCAAGTTTTGAAATAATACTGTTTGCATATTCACGGGCCTCCTCTTCTGTTTCTCTAACAACCACATGAACACGTAGTCCAAAATCAATTTCACGGTTGAATTTAGCTGCTTTATCACTCAAATTCTCCATTAAAGATTTCAAATTATCTTCTGTTTCAGGCCACATTAAATATACATCACAATGTTCTGCACACAAATCTAAAGCACTTGGAGAATAACCACCAAAGTATAGCATTGGTCCACCATTTTGATAAGGCTTAACGGGGTTTGTAGGTAATTTTAAATTATAGAATTGTCCTTTAAAATTAATTTCTTCTTTATTCCAAGATTGTTTCAGTATTTCGATGACTTCCCTAGAACGCTGATATCTATCCTGTGATGACATATCTTCACCGGGTAAGTTAGATGAAATTATATTTATGGTTAATCTTCCTTTTAAGATGTGATCTATTGTAGACAATGTACGAGCCAACATTGGGGGATGAATTTCTCCACACCGTATTGCGGCTAAAATATTTATATTTTTTGTTAACGGGGATACAGCAGAAACAAATGGCAAAGTGTCCTGGCCAACTTGATATGATGAAGGACATAGAATATTTCGATATCCTAGATCATCTGCTGTAAGTAATATATCAGAGGTATTTTCCCAACTGCTTTTGTACTTTCCATTTCGTTCTCCTAAATATCTATCATCACCATCACAAATCGGTGCAAACCAAGATATTTCAGCTCCTATAAGTTCTTTTGAGCGAATTTTTATTTTTTCTTCCATGCAAAATTATTTAATTACTATTTATAAAATTTAATAATAAATTTAAACTTTCAAGGGGTCTTTCTTCCATTGGTATGTGACCTGTTTTTTGCATTATATTAATTACTGTATTTGGTAATTCTTTTTCAAAAAGTGTAGCATTTGAAACAGGGATCCAAGCATCCTCATTCCCCCAAATAATTTGTGTTGGAGTTGAGATAAACTTTAGTCTATCAGTATAATCTTGGGGTTTTAAAAGCGACCGATCAATAAAAGATTCTCTATTATTTTCTCTTAATACCATATCTCTGTAAGTGTCTATTTTTTTATTAGTTAATTTGGTCTTATCATAGTAAACTTCTTTTAAAGTGTTCTTTATAAAAAACCTTGGTGTAACATACCTAAGCAGTTTATTAATTATTGGAGTTTTTGCTAATTTAATTACAAATGGACTTCCTTTATCCTTATTTATAAATCCTGATGGATTTAAAAGGCATAGCAGTTTAATCTTATCTTGATATTCCGAGGCATAAAACCACGCAATTGCTCCGCCTAAAGAATTCCCTGAAAGAATAAAGTCATCAATTTGAAGGAGTTCAACAAACGAATTAAGAAAATTAGAATAATCTGAAATCAAGTATTTTTTTTCGGGATGGGGTCCAGTCAAACCATAAGCTGGAAGATCTAAACGAATCACCCTATATTTTTTTTTCAACTCTTTTGTCCATTTGTCCCATGTATGTAAAGAAGCACCAGTACCATGTAATAAAACAATAACTTGACCAATTCCTTCGTCACGATAATGGACATCCATTCCATCAATCTGAATAAATTTTGAAAATTGATTAGTATATTTTATTTTTAATTCAGAAACGGGAATATCAGGCGAATGTGAAGCCAATCCTAACAAAAAGGTTACACATAAAAGAATCAGGATTAATGAAGATTTTTTAATTTTCATATTGAAAAAATTTAACAAAATCATTTTTTATTAAGATACTAAGTTTGTTGTAAATATCAATTCTCTATTTTTACTTTAATATTTTATGAATATTTTGGAGTTATGAGAAAATCTTTATTGTCGATAGTATCTTTTTTTGGACTATTTACGGTAAGCTGTTCTAATATTGAATTCAATGAGATAACATCAAAAGTTGTTATTGTTCAGCCAATTGTTATACAATCTGACAATGGCAATCATCCAGCTAAAATCAATTTATCGGAAAAATTAGTAGATAGAGCATATTCAAAAGCGGATATTGACTTTCTGTATTTAGAACCTTTGTATTATAATAATACTAAAGCTAGAGAGGGTAAAATAAATTTAGACAGTATAGTTTCCCTTGCTAAAATAAACAATATTTTAAGAGGGCAAAATGATATAGTTAACATGTTTTTTGTAAATGCTATTGATGGTAATTCAGGACCCACAGGAAGAGGAATGATGAATGGGAATATAGTTTTTATAGCGCTTGGTAATGATGAAAAATCAAATAGTGGGGATTTGGATAGTATGAATGCTTTCGTAGTTGCACATGAGGTCGGCCACAATCTTGGCTTAAAACATGTTGTTGATGATCCAAATATAAATGATTCACTTCCTAATATTCAAGGTGATGGAGATTTTAAAGACAGAATTGATCCAAAATATAGCCTTACAGATTTTCAGATTAAAGAAATATATAATAGTCCTCTAGTTCATTCTAGGATTAGTTTTCTCAGTAAAAACGAAGCAAGTATTGCAATTTTAGATGAATCTTTTGAACCTTATTTTTCTAACCTTCAGGTTAAAGAAATATCAACTTTTGTTCAAGAAAAAGCACCAATAGATATTGATTCTGCAAGAGTATTTGCTAAAAAGAAATTTTCTTCTGCAGTTTTAGATTTTAGCCCTGACGAAAAAGAGGTCTTGTTTTTTGTTGTAAACAAAACCAATAAATGGTTATTGGATAATGAAATTAACTTAATGGCAAATCAACCATGGAGGTTCATTAAAATCGACAATTGGCTTTGTGGAGGTTTTGCTCATACAAGGGGTTCTTTTATCATTATAAGTCAAGCTTATCTTGATCGGTTGACAGTTGACTGGAATGCCGTTATGAGTAAAGAAAAAGAATCAAGATTAGTAACTTCATTAGGAGGTCTATTGGTTCATGAACAAATGCATTCATTACAAAGAACTTTTAAATCTAAATTTGATAGACTTTATTCTAAAAACTGGAATTTTATAAAACATCAAGTCAAAGCCGAAAATGAAATTATAATTGATCAAGTATCGAATCCTGATGCACCAATAGCAGAATGGATAATCCCCGACCCTAAAGACAAAAAAAAATTCTATTGGATCCGAACTTTAATTACAAAAAATGTTGATATTCCTATAATGGGAAGAGATTTTGTCGATATAGCGTTTGAAATAAATAATAAAAACAATACTTATTCAGTGTCAAAGGTAAATGACACGTTGTCATCTATGCCTCTTTCAGATCTTGATTTTTATAATAAATCTTTTCCTGTAAAAAGAGGTCTTGATCATCCAAATGAAATATCAGCTTATATGTTTTCTGATTTTTTTAAAGCTAGATATAATTCAAAGACCCCCTTTTTAAATAAAGATTCAATCTCAAATAATAATTCTAATTTTTTTTTAAAATGGATAAAATCAGAAATGAAATAAATCTCCTAAATGGATAATCATTTTTAAATAATAAAATTTTGATAAAAGAATTTTTTAAGCCACTAAGTCAATGATTAATGTCAATTTTCTATTTCACTTTAATAATTTTGTTAATAGCCACCCAACTTAATCTTAGAATGCAAAATATTATTATGATTTTTTTTAATTCAATTATTGAATTAAAAAAAACTTCACTAAAATTAATTAGAGAAGTTTTTTTGAGTTAATAAAAAAAATGAAGGATTTAATAAATAATATTTATTCTAAAAGAGAAGCATTATAATAAACATCTTCACGAACAATATTACCTTCTTGGTTAAAAGACATTTGACTGTGAACGGGCATCACTTTTATTTCTCCAGATTTTTTATCTTTCAAAGTGAATTTCATCCAAGTTAATGTAACTCCACCGTTTCCTTCGTAATCCAAATAATCTGGATATCCAACTTCGTCAAGTGATACTATATCAAATTGGCTAAATATATTTTTTACGTTTTCAATGTGCTCATCTAATGTTTTAAAATTCTTGTCTATTAAGTTACTGTCATAGATTCTAGCTTTTTTACTAAAATCTTTAAAAGTGGCCTCCATGTCTCCATGTTCAAGATTGTAGTAAATTTGTCTTACTGTCCCAATATTAGGATGGTCTTTATATATAGTTCCATTTTTTATAGTTTCCCTAGATAAACTCCATTTATTCCATGCTGCCTGATTATCAGACCAAAGTAACAGTCTGATTTTCTCACCACTTTTATCAAATATAAAAGTACTGTTTCTAGGTGTTTTAAGTTTAAATCCATTGTTTTTATCCCAAGCTGTTAAAACTTGATAAGTAACAACGTGTAATCCATCTTTTTTATATTCAATTGCATCAGGATATGAAGCCCCTCTGTTTTTAAGTGATATATCAACAAAATTATTATTTATGTATGTTGATTGCCCAACTAAATTATTAATGTCGCCAGCTTTGTTGTTGGGATTGTTTGACATTGAATTCCACATTTTAAAATCTTTGGAAACTAAAGATTTTAAAATGGCTATATCTCCTTGTTCATATGCTTTATTAAATTTTTCTGCAATATCAATAGCTGGATGTTTATCAAAAACTTTTCCATTATTCTTTTTTTGTGAAATTCCTATAATTGGAAATAAAATAAAAATTAATAATATTTTTTTCATGTTAAGTGATTTATGATTAATTAAGTTTAAATGTATTAAATAATAATTTATTTTAAAGTAGTAAGTAGATTATTATACTTTCATTAAACAAGTATATATTTGTCAAAATCCGAATTAACTATGAGAAACTTAGTAATAGAAAATATTTCAAAAACTTACCCCAATAACGTAAAAGCATTAAATAATGTGTCTATTAAAATATCTAGTGGTATGTTTGGTTTACTTGGACCAAATGGAGCTGGGAAGTCATCCTTAATGAGGACTATAGCAACATTGCAGGAAGCAGATTCAGGATCAATCTTTTTTGATGACTTAAATGTTTTAGACAGCAGTAAAGAGTTTCGTCAGCAATTGGGATATCTTCCTCAAGAATTTGGAGTATACCCAAGAATAACTGCAGAACAATTATTAGATCATATTGCAACTTTGAAGGGTTTCTCCTCAAAAAAAGAAAGAAAAGAATTAGTTGACTTTCTACTTCAAAAAGTCAACTTATATGACAAGAAAAATAAAAGTGTAAAAGGTTTTTCTGGTGGAATGAAACAAAGGATTGGGATAGCACAATCATTGATAGGTAATCCTAAAATTTTAATTGTTGATGAACCAACTGCTGGACTTGATCCAGGTGAAAGAAATCGATTTTATGACTTACTATCTGATGTTGGGGAAGATGTTATTGTAATTCTTTCAACCCACATAGTAGATGATGTTAGGGAGTTATGTACTCAAATGGCTATAATGAATCATGGTGAAATTGTTTTTAATGGATCTCCTGATGAGGGAATAAATTCTTTAAAGGGTAAGGTTTTTCAAAAACATATATCAAAATCTGAACTTGAAACATACAAGCAAAATCATCAAGTCATTTCAAATAAATTAATAGCGGGTAAGCCAATTATTCATGTGTTAAATAGCACTATTCCAGATAAAACTTTTAAGAAGATTGAGCCATCTCTTGAAGATGTTTTTTTCACTAAGATTCAAAACAAAAAATAATAGATATGTTCAAGATTTTTTTCCTTTCTGAACTAAAGTATAGTTTTAGAAATCCAATGGTTTATTTATTTTTTCTCATTGTTTTTTTACTAGTTTTCTTTGCAAACGTTTCAGATAATGTCTCAATTGGAGGTTCAATAGGTAATGTTTACAGAAATGCACCAAATGTCATAACTACCTTTTCAATAATTATGACTCTTTTTGGATTATTGTTTGCCGCTGCATTTTTCAATAATTCTGCTTTAAGAGATCACAAAAATAATTTTCAAGAAATTATTTTTTCTAAGCCCATAGATAAGTTTGGATATTTTATGGGTAAGTTTTCAGCCTCCTTACTGCTCTCTACCATTCCTTTAACTGGAGTTTTTTTCGCGGTTATAATTGGATCAAAAATTGCTCCATTAATGGGTTGGATTGAGCCTGAAAGATATGGCCCATTATATTTTCAGACTTTCGTTTCTAATTATTTTATTTTTATTCTTCCAAATATGTTTATTGGAGGGGCAATAATTTATTCTTTAGCTCAACAATTTAAAAATACTACAGTCTCGTTTGTTGGAGCAATGTTGATTTTAGTTGGGTATTCAATAGCAGGAGAATTAACTTCAGATATTGATAATGAGAAAATTGCAGCTCTAGTTGATACTTTTGGAATCGGGACTTATAACATTACTTCTAAATATTATACCCCACTTGAGAAAAATACTCTAAATCCCTCATTATCAGGATTACTTTTATATAATAGAATTATTTGGATTGGTCTCGCCTCTCTAATATTATTGGCTTCATATTCAAGATTTACTTTTTCTACTAAAAAAACCAAAAAGAATAAGATTAAAGCTGAAACCGTAAATAATGAATTACTAGTTTCTGTAAAATCACTTCCAGAATCTGAGATAAGTAAAGACTCTATGTTTACTCATTTTAAAAGTTTTTTTAAACTCAACATGAGTAGCGTATTTAAACATGTAACTTTTAAAATATTATTTGTCTTTAGTATTATTCAACTAATCGCAGGACTAGCTTCAGGTTATGAATATTTTGGTCTCAAATCATATCCTCTTACCAACTTAATGATTGATCAAATTAGTGGTTCTTCGGGCTTATTTATAATCATCATTTTAGTCTTTTTTAGTGGGGAATTGGTTTGGAGGGATCGTGATGTACAAATAAATGAGGTCATTGACTCAACTCCCCATTCTTCATTAGTCCCACTTTTCTCAAAAGCTTTATCACTACTTTCTTTATCTATATTAATTCATTTTGCCCTTGTTTTTGTAACTATAATTTATCAATTAGTAATGGGCTATACTGAGATTGAATTTGCTTTATATCTCAAAGACTTTATGTATAATTTATTTCCTTTTTACTTTACTACATGTGCATCTGTTGTTGCAATTCAAGTGATTGTGAATAATAAATATATAGGTTATGTCGTGTCAGTCATTGTCCTATTAGTCTTGGATATCATATTGGTAGTTTTAGACATAAGTTCTAATATGATTTCATTTGCCGCGACTCCATATATGATATATTCTGATTTAAATGGTTTTGGGCCAAGCAATATAGGAGTCTTTTGGTTTAGTGTTTACTGGATGTTATTTGCCATGTTTTTATTTACTTTATCAGGATTTATTTGGAATAGGGGTACAGTAAAAAATTTTATAGAACGACTTAATGGTTTTAAGAGTAATACCAGTAGGCCTTATGTAATTATAGTTTCCTTAATAGGAGTGTTTTGGATAACTGTATCTTTTTTTGTGTATTATAATTCTCAGATATTAAACACATATAATTCAATCGATAGATCGGAAGAATTGGCTGTTTCTTATGAGAACATCTACAAAAAATTTAATACTCTTCCTCTTCCTAAAATAATTGAGGCAAAATACAATATTGATATTTTTCCAAAAAAGAAAAGTGCTGATGTATTAGCCCTGCTAACTGTTATAAATGACAGTAAAAAACCAATTGATAGTATTCTTTTAAACGTAAACAAACAATGGGATCTGACTTTTGATTTCCCTAATGCATCCATAATTAGTAAAGATGATGATCATGGTGTTCATTTTTATGGTATTAATCCTCCTATGCTTCCAGGTGACACATTGATTTTGAAAATCAATAATAAGTTTGAAACTAAAGGCTTTTCTAATGGTGGTGAGACAACTAGTATAGTTAAAAATGGTTCTTTTTTAAATAATTTTGAAATTTTGGCTGACGTAGGTTATAATTCAAATAAAGAATTAAGTGATAAAAATAAAAGAACTAAGTCTGGTTTACCTTCAAAGGAACGAATGCCAGAATTAGAAATTGATTGTGGTGTGAATTGTAACAAAAACTACTTAACGAATGGTTTTTCAGATTATATTAATGTAGAAACTATAATTTCTACAAGTAGTGACCAAATCGCGATAGCTCCCGGATCATTAATTAAAGAGTGGGTTCAAGATGAAAGAAAATATTATCAGTATAAAGTTGATCATCCATCTCAAAACTTTTATTCTTTTATATCAGCAGATTATAAAATAGCTAAACGAAAATGGAATGAAATCGATATTGAGATTTATTACGATTCAAAACATTCCGTAAATATTGAAATGATGCTAGATGCTGTTGAGAGATCTCTTGAGTATTACACTGAAAATTTTGGACCCTATTACCATAAGCAATGTAGAATAATTGAATTTCCAAGATTTTCTAATTTCGCACAAGCTTTTCCTGGAACCATGCCTTATTCTGAATCGTTTGGTTTTATAATTGACCTTGAAGATGAAGAGGATAATAATGTGATTGATGCTGTAATTGCCCATGAAATGGCACATCAATGGTGGGCTCACCAAGTAGTTGGAGCAGATATGCAAGGTGGTACTCTTTTAAGCGAGGCCTTTTCAGAATATTCATCTTTAATGACTCTCAAGAAAATGGCAAAAACACCAATGAAAATGCGGGAAATGTTAAAATATGATCACGATAGATATTTAAGGGGCAGGTCTGGTGAACGTGAAAAGGAATTACCTCTATATAAAGTAGAAAACCAAAGCTATATTCATTACGGAAAAGGGAGCGTTATTCTTTACGCTTTACAAGATTACATAGGAGAAGATAAAGTCAATAGTTCAATGAAAGATTTTTTAGAGAAGTACAGGTATAAAACTCCTTATCCAACCTCATTAGATTTTTTAGATATATTAGAATCAAAAATCCCAGATTCTTTGAATTATTTAATTGATGATTGGTTTAAAGAAATCACCCTTTATGATAATAGATTAAAAACAGCTACCGCAAAAAAACTAGAAAATGGGAAATATGAAGTTAAAATTGAAATTGCTGCATCAAAAATAAAGGCTGACTCTTTAGGTAATGAAATAGCAGTAACTTTAAATGAATGGATTGATATAGGTGTCTTTTCAGATATGGATGAAAAAGAGCTTATTTATCAAAAAAGAGTTAGGGTAAATGATACTTTGATGAATTTTTCTATGGTAGTCGATTCATTACCATTAAAGGCAGGTATTGACCCTAGACATATTTTAATTGATAGAGTATTTGATGATAACATAAAAACAGTTAATATCCAATAGTTTTTTTATAACTAATGGTTTTAGACTTTATTCAACAATTTAATTTGCTGACACATAGAATTTCTTTAAATTAAAAGTTAAAAAATATTGTTATGAAATTAATCCCTTTTACACTTTTGATTATACTAACCCATACAGCTGTTATGGGTCAACAAATTATCTCTCTCTGGCCTGAAGGTATTCCCAATCAAAACGTTTCCAAGGAAGAAGAAAAAATAATACACACTAATATTGTCAAAATAGAAAACATTCAGGCGCCCTCCCTAGAAGTTTATCTTCCTTCAAAAGCTAATCATACCGGAAAAGCAGTGGTCATTTGTCCCGGAGGAGGATATAGATTTCTTGCCTATGACTGGGAGGGTACGGATATTGCAAAATGGTTTAATTCAAAAGGAATTGCAGCTTTTGTTCTTAAATATCGACTCCCAACATCACCCACCTTAATAAATCCCCAATGGGCACCCTTGCAAGATGCACAACGCGCAATCCGTATTGTGCGTCAAAATGCAGAACAATGGAATATTGATGGTTCTCAAATTGGCGTTATGGGTTTTTCAGCAGGAGGTCATCTGGCTTCCACTTTAGGCACGCACTATAATGAAGACACCTTAAAAGGAATTAATACCGATCCCATCAATTCAATAAGTGCTCGCCCTGATTTTATGATGCTTATTTATCCAGTTATTACCTTTGATAAAAAATATTATCATGGTGGATCAAAAAATGCACTTGTTGGTGAAAATGCTAAGCAAGAAACCGTTGATTATTTTTCCAATAACCTTCAAGTTACTAAAGACACACCTTCTACGTTCTTAGTTCATACTGCAGATGATAAAGCAGTCCCTGTAGCAAACAGCATATTGTTTTATGAAGCTTTAATAAAACAAAAAGTCCCTGCTGAGATGCATTTGTACCCCGAAGGTGGACATGGGTATTCTTTTGCAATTGGAAAGGGTCGCCTTGAAGGATGGACCGATCGTTTATATGAGTGGATTCGTGAATTAGAATGATAAAATAGTAAGGATTTTTCAGTTCAGTAAATTATCCTAAAATTAAAGAGGTAAGTATCTTAGTCAAAGAGACGCTAGCCTAAAAAAACTTCAAAAGAATATTAGATAAGGGTAATGGTGCTCAGCAATAGAGTTGAGTTAGACCATTACATTAATAATTAAAGATGATACATTATAGTAGACACACTATAAATTTTTGCTAAATGATTCAATACGTGCGTTGAACTCAATTTTCATTTTTTCGTCTATTAGACCTATTTTAGAATCAAAATTTTGATAAAAATTTGGAAGGGAAAAACTAGGAATATCTAATTGACCACCTTTTGAAATCCTATCATGTGCCATTTTAAGAACAGTAATTGCTCCTCTTGCTCCATCGGAGGTAGCTAGTAAAAACATCGGTTTGTTGAACCAAACTATTTTTTCAACTCTTGAAATCCAATCAAAGATATTTTTGAAAGCGGCAGTATAAGCCCCATTATGCTCAGCAAAAGAAATTATAATCCCATCAGCAGAACTCAATGTCTTTTTGAACTTAAATGCTTGTTTTGGAATACCGAATTCATTTTCATAATCCACACTGTAAATCGGCATTTCAAAATCATTTAGATCTAATAAATTAACTTCAGCATCTTCAATTTGTTTTGCTGCAAAATCCGCTAAAATTTTATTAATGGATTTCTTTGATGAACTAGCACCAAAAGCAATAATTTTTTTCATCACGGTTAATTTTAATTTTAACAAAAATACGTGTAAACTTTTTACACTTGTAATATGGTTAAGCTAATTATTGAAGATTGACTAATTCTAATTAAAGAAAATATAATAATAAATAATTAACGAAAGAATGTCAGTAAATAGAACCAAAATACAGCGAATACTTTAGTAAATTTATTGGGGCTCGTATTTTGGTCACCCTACAATTTTTAATAATATCAAAAAGTCTATTTTTTTATCATTTTCACCTCATTTTATCACTTTTTAAGCATTTTTTACTCATTTTTGATCAATTATGAGTCATTTCAACTATTTTTTAAAATTATTTTTTAAGACTTTACGAAGACATTTCACTTGCTTTAAATAGTTTTAATTACTTTTCACTTAAATAAATTAAAAATGAAAAATATTGTAATTACTTTATTAATAACGGGGACTTATCTTTTAAATGCTCAAGAAGAATTAGGATTTCAGATTCCTAAGAAAGAGCTATTGGATCTAATAGATGTTGATTTAGCTCCAACTGTATTACGAAACACGAAAAACACTGTTATGGTGCTTTTATCGCGTTCTACTTTCAAAAGTATAGCTGATTTATCAAGAAAGGAACTCCGCATTGCAGGGCTTCGAGTGGATCCAAAACGTTTTATTGGAAGTAGAACTACCTATTATAATAAAGTTGAATTAGTAGATTTTGAGAAAGGAGAGACACCTTTGCTTGTAGATGGACTTCCAAATAAACCTCAATTGACAAACTTTATCTGGTCACCAGATGAAAAAATGATTGCAATGACTCACACTTCAGATTCAAGTGTTGAGCTTTGGATTTTAGATGTTACTACTAGAAAAGCAAAAAAACTGAGTTCCCAACCAATTAATGCAACTATGGGGAATAGTATAAATTGGTTCAAAAGTAGTAAAGAGTTGTTAGTGAAATTAATACCTAAAGACAGAAAGGATATTATTGATCAATCTGTAGTTGTTCCAACGGGTCCAAAAGTCACTGAAAATAATGGAGAAAAAGCTCAAAACCGAACATATCAAGATCTGATTAAGAATCCTACAGATGCTAAAAATTTCACTCAACTGAGTAGATCAGAAATTTATAAGATTGATCTGAATGGCAATAAAAATCATTTTTTAGACGCACGGATGTATAGAGATATAAGTGTGTCTCCAGATGGAAAATACGTAATGGTATCGTTTGTAAAGGAACCTTTTTCTTATCTAGTTCCTTATTATCGTTTCCCAACTGAAACTCGTGTATATGATTTGGATGCACAATTGATTAAATTAATATCTGATAATCCACTTCAGGAGGTCCTTCCAAAAGGATTTATGGCGGTAAGTACCAATAAACGAGACATAGGATGGCGCAAAGATAAGCCTTCTACTATTTATTATGTGGAGGCACTAGACAAAGGGAACCCTGAAATTAAAGTTCCTTATAGAGATGCATTGTATGAGTGGGAAGCTCCTTTTGGCCAAAAGTCAATTTTATTGACAAAAACAATAAACCGATACGCTGGTATAATTTGGGGGAACGATTTTAATGCAATTATCTATGACAGATGGTGGAATAGTCGGAATTCAAAAACATATATATTCTCACCCTCTAAGCCTAATATTCCAGCTAGAGTTATTGTTGATCGGAATTATCAAGACAGATATAGTGATCCAGGTGACTTTGTCACTCGAAAGGGAAAGTACGATGAAAACATCTTGGCCTTAGATGGAAATAACGCTTTTCTTTTGGGTGATGGTTTTTCTGAAAAAGGGCAATTTCCATTTTTGGATCAGATTAATTTGAAATCAAATAAAAAAAATCGCACCTATCAATCGACCTATACAGATAAATTTGAACAGCTTTATGATTATGACATTATTGAAAAAAAATTGAGTATTCGAATCGAATCTAAAAATGAATACCCAAATTATTTCACGAGAAGTATTGATAAAACAAATACACTAAAACAACAAACCTTTTTTAAAAACCCATTTAAAAATCTTGAAAATGTTGGGAAAGAACTCATTTCATATAAACGGAAAGATGGACTAGATTTAAGTGGAATTCTTTATACTCCAGAAGGTTTTGATAAAAATAATCCAAAACAATTACCCATGATTTTATGGGCGTATCCAAGAGAATATAAAGATAAATCTAGTGCTGCTCAAAAAATAAATAATCCCAATCGATTTTTATATCCAAGTTGGGGTTCTCCCATTTATTGGGTAACACAGGGGTATCTCGTTTTAGATCGAGCTACTTTCCCAATTATCGGAGAAGGAACGGATGAACCTAATGACAGTTTTCGGACACAATTAGTTGCCAATGCAGAAGCTGCGATTAATGCTGTTGTTGAGAAAGGGTATGCTGATAGAAATAGAATAGCTGTCGGCGGACATAGTTATGGAGCATTTATGGTAGCTAATTTGCTTAGCCATTCTGATTTATTTGCTGCAGGAATAGCAAGAAGTGGTGCTTATAACAGAACATTAACACCATTTGGTTTTCAAAGTGAATCTAGATCTTATTGGGAAGCCCCAGAAGTATATTATACTATGTCACCTTTTATGCATGCTGATAAAATGAAAACTCCATTATTATTAGTTCATGGTGAAGCAGACAATAATTCAGGAACTTACCCTTTACAGAGTGAGCGATATTATAATGCTCTAAAAGGTCTTGGAGCGACAACAAGATTAGTTATGTTTCCAAAAGAAAGCCACGGATATAGAGCGAAAGAAACAATTCTTCATCTCATTTGGGAACAAGATCAATGGTTAGAAAAATACGTTAAAAACAGAAAACCTTTTTTAAAATTAACAAAAATCAAACCTAAGGGATAGTCTTTCCCCCATGTGAACTTTTAGCCATAAGTCAAGCTATGCATTTCAAGAAAAAAAATAAAGATGGGAGACAACAAGAAGAAATGCATCACACTAAAGAATACTGTTATTGATAATTTTTTATTAATTAAACTTATGGACTTTTGATCATAAAGTTAAAATCATCTTCTTTTAGTTTTAAAATAATATTTTCATCTTGCTTTATTCCTTCAATTTTAGGCATGAGTAATTCAAATAGATTGCTAATTTGATGGTGATCAGTTTTTGTTTTAGGGTCAGGCATATAGATCAATCCTTTAAAAACACTTTCTTTAAATATTAATTGAACTTCGAAAAAATAAAAATTTTCTGGGGGTATATATTTTGACCAATTAATTTCTTTGAAATAATATTTATAGTTTTTAATTGAGAATTGATAAGGAGATATATCGATATTAATTGTCCCAACGAAAAAAGCACTTAGATCAAGTCCTCTTTTTTTGAAAAATGGCATCTGTAGTCTTAATGTTCCCTTTGGATATCTAATATCATTTCCTTTCCCAGAAGCCACTCCATGTCCAGAGATTACTTTACCAGTAATTGAAATCATAATCTACAAATTTGCACCACCATCTATGGCTAATGCTGTCCCAGTAACAAAAGAAGCTTCATCTGAGGCTAGCCAACAGATTGCATTTACGACCTCTGTTGCAGTTCCTAGACGCCCTATGGGGTGCATTGCAATTGCATGCTTCAATTTTTTTTCTGTATCGAAGGCTCTGTCGGCCATTGGTGTTTCAATTACAGCAGGGCAAACTGCATTTATTCTGATATTTTCTTTTGCATATTCCAGTGCGGATGCTTTAGTCATACCCACAACTCCAAATTTTGATGCATGATATCCAATTCCAGCACCTCCTGCTTGAAGACCAGCCAAAGACGATACATTAATAATCACTCCTTTTCCTCTTTTTAGCATTTCTGGAATTTGATATTTCATTGAAATCCATACTCCTTTGAGATTAATAGCAATAACATCATCCCATACAGATTCGTCGTAATCTGCAGTTTTAACCCCAGGAGTTCCTTCAATTCCGGCATTGTTTACTGCAATATCTATACCACCAAAGTGTTTAACTCCTTCTTTAACTACATTTTGAATATCTCTAGGTTTACTGAAATCAGCTTTTATAAATAAAGCTTCACCGCCATTTTTTTTTATTCTTCGGACTAAGTCCAAGTTTAAATCCGCATTCCTTGATGATAAAATTATTTTAGCTCCTTGTTCAGCAAATGTTATTGCGACTTTTTCACCAATTCCAGAACTTGTACCACTAACTAAAACCACTTTATTTTGAAATCTTTGATTCATTTTTTATTTTTAATCATTATTTTTTCCAATTCTTCCAAAGATTTATTTTTGGTTTCTGGCATCATTTTCCAAACGAAAAGTAGTTGAAATACCATTATAATGGTAAAAATCGCAAAGGTAATTCCTCCACCCAAAGTACTTGTGACAAAAGGAAAAACTGCAGCAATAAAAGCAGCAAATACCCAGTGTGTTCCACTTCCAAGGGAATTTCCATAGGAACGAACATTGTTAGGAAATATTTCTGAGATAAAAACCCAAATGACGGCACCTTGTCCAACTGCATGCGAAGCTATAAAGGCAAATATTAAAACGGGAATTAATAAAGTCCCTTCACCAAATCCAGTATAAAAAGTCAACGATATAAGACCTAGAGAGATAATATAGCCAAAAGAACAAATGTACATCAAGAATTTTCGTCCCATCCGATCAATCAAAAATATACCGATAAGGGTTGCTATTAAATTTATGAATCCAACTCCAACAGATGACAATAGTGAAGCACTTTCTCCCATTCCAGTTTCTGCAAAAATTCTTGGAGAATAGTAAATTACAGCGTTAATTCCAGAAAGCTGATTAAAAAAGGCAATTAAAAAAGCGAGTGAGATAGGAAGATTAAATTTGCCAGAAAAAAATTCTTTAAGCCCACCTCCTGATTCCCCATTCTCTTTACTTAATTGAATTAAAATAATATTATTTTCAACTTCACTTGGATCTATTTCTTTCAAAACACTTTTTGCTTCTTCAATTAATCCTTTTTTTAAAATCAACCATCTTGGACTGCGAGGAACAAATAAAATCAAAATTAGGAAGAGAGCAGCCGGGATTATTTCGATTCCTAACATTATCCTCCAATTTCCGTCACTAGCACCACCAATAAAATAATTTGACAGATAGGAAATTAAAATTCCAAGAACTATATTGAATTGAAAAAGTGCTGTAAGTTGACCTCTTTTATTTGTAGGGGATATTTCTGAAATATACATGGGTGCAACAACTGATGAAGCTCCAACGGCAAGACCACCAATAAATCTAAAAAACATTAAAGAATAAACTTCTGGAGAAAATGCTGAACCAATCGCAGAAATAAGAAATAGAATTGCGACGATTAATAATGTTTTTTTTCTTCCAAAAGCTTCAGAGGGAAAGCCTCCAAGAAGGGCACCTATAATAGTACCATACAAAGCCATTGCAACTGTTTGACCAATCATAGTATCACTTAAATTCCAAAGATTTTGAATTTCTTGTTCAGCTCCTGAAATAACTGCCGTGTCAAATCCAAAGATAAACCCTCCAAAAGCGACAATTACAGACCACAAAATTATCTTATTATAATTCATATAATTTATTATAGTTTCTCATAAATATATAAAATGAATTAAAACTTATATTACATATGGAATAATATTCTTAATTAGAAGAATAGATCTATGATTAATAACACTCAAATATAATTAATCCTCAAGCTTACTAAAGATTTTAAAGCTTAGTGATTACATAGGCCCTTGTAAATATTGAAAGAATTTTATAAAACTGCATAAAACCCAAAGAATAGCATATTTAATGAATTAAAAATTTTCAAGAAGCTATATGTCATTACATTTAGATATTATTAACTAAATTTTTTAAAATGAAAAAATTAATACTATGTGTAGTACTTGCAGGGTCTTTAGTTTCATGCCAAGCTCCAGCTGAAAAAGAATCTGAACATTCCCACGAATCAACCGTTATTGGATACGAATTTAGTGATGAAGGTGAAAAACAAAATCTAATTGCTGGAGACGTTTCTATAATTGATACTTATATGGAATTTATTCAGGCACACAACGACCGAGATATTGATAAAATTATGGACATGGTTCAAGATTCGATTTTAATTAAGACTCAAGATGCTCAAGAATTAAAAGGAAAGTCAATCCATAGAGAAGTTTTGGAAAAGTGGTTTCCAGAAAGTAATCCGATGTGGACTGTAAGGTGGATGGCCACTAATACTGTTGAAGTTAAAGATGGAGAAAACAGACATTGGTTGACAACAGGCATCGAAATTACCGAGACGCTTGATGAAAAAGAAAGAAAAAGAGAGCAAATCCTTGATGTTAATTTTGTCGGTAAAATGATTAAAGAGGTAAGTATTTACGAAAGATCAAAACCTATAGAATAACCATATTCTAAAAACCCTCCTGATTGGAGGGTTTTTTTAATTAAAGCCAACGATATTCTGTAATTTTAATTCTAAAGGCTTACACATACATTAATTCTCATAACAACCAGAATTAGCATCTAAATCTTATTCTAAGCGCACATTTCCTAATCCAACATCAACACCCTTTTTTGCTTTTATAATCAAAGCAGATGTTATTTTAGACATGTTTATTCCTAATTTCTCAAAAGAGCTTAAACTAATTCTATACTCTTTCCAGTCTCCACTTATTTTAATATCTAGTGTTTTATCACAGCTTCCATCGAAATCGCATTGGCCAATTTGTATAACAGCATCAGAACCAGTAAATGTTTTTGCTGTAAAAGCTAATTTCATTGCACCATTTGACTGACGAGCCATATCATTTGGTTTCTCTGAAGAAATACGAAAATAATCTCCATCGGATTTAGTCCAATTAATACGTAATGCATCTTCTTGCGCCATATGATCTGTTTTACTTATTATAAGTCCACCGACAGATGATGGGAAGCTTGCTATTTGTTTTATTAAATCTCCAGAACTTAGCCATAAGCTCCATGGTGCAATTGTAGAACCCATATTGAAGAATTTCCCTGATGAGGCTACTACGCTATTCTCTAGTCCTGATTTTTCAGATAACACATCAAGATTTTCTGTACTAGCGTAACTAAGTCCGTACCCTAATTTAAATAGCGCTTTATTTTTTTCTGAAACTACGGCGCTAGATGGCCATGTAAATGACAATCTTCCCACAAAATCATATGATGGATCTTTCTGAAATAATAGGTCAGAAATCCCACCACCCTCACTTCCGGGTAACCATGCGGCAACAAATGCATCAGAATTATTAATCTCTGGATTGGTCCAGATTGGACGTCCCGATAGGAAAACTGAAACTACAGGAATCCCTTTGTTTTTATAGGCAGCTAATTTGTTAACGTCAAACCCGTTAGGAACAAAATCTAAGTTCTCACGATCTCCTTGAAATTCTGCATAAGGATCTTCTCCATATAAAGCAATCACAACATCTGCTTTTATAGAAGTATCACCATTTGGAGAGAAAATTACTTTTCCACCAGCTTGATTAACTACTTCTTCAATGCCTTGAAGGATAGATTCTCCATTTGGAAATTCATCGTTGGCATGGCCAGTTCCCTGCCAAGAAAGTGTCCATCCACCACTAGCTTTAGAAATACTTTCAGCACCATCTCCAACAACTAGTATTGTTTTAGAAGCATTAATGGGTAATACTTGGTTATTGTTTTTAAGTAGAACCATCGATTCTCTTACTGCTTGTCTTGCGATGGATCTATTTTCTGGTAATCCCAAAAAGTCTTCTTTTCCAGCATTTTTACGGCTACTTGGCGCCCCTTTTTCAAAAATACCTGATGCTAGTTTTACTCTAATAATACGTCGAACGGCGTCGTCTAAACGTTCCATAGAAATAATTCCGTCTTTTACTTGTTGCAAAGTGCTTGCGTATAATCCTTTCCAGCTATCTGGTGCCATATACATATCCAACCCTGCATTTAACGATTGTGCACAATCTGTGTTGGTACATCCTGGTACTTGACCATGACCATTCCAGTCGCCAATTACAAATCCATTAAACCCCATTTTTCCTTTTAATACATCGGTTAGTAATTCTTTATCACCGTGAAGCTTTCTCCCTTGCCAACTTGAAAATGAAGCCATAACTGTTTGTACACCAGCAGGAATAGCACTGTAATACCCTGCAGCATGAACATTAATTAACTCTTCTTCACTAATCAAAGCATCCCCTTGATCGACTCCGTTTTGGGTTGCACCATCAGATAAAAAATGTTTAGCACTTGAAATTACTTTTCCATCACCCATAAAATCAGCTCCACCAAAATTTCCTTGTAAGCCAATTACAATACGATTTCCATAAGACTTAACAATATCAGGGTTTTCAGAAAATCCTTCATAACTTCTTCCCCATCTTAAATCCTGAGGTACCGCAAGGGTAGGGGCAAAAGTCCAATCATGTCCAGATACAGTTAATTCATGTGCAGTAATACTTGCAATTTTTTCAATTAAATCAGGGTTATTCATTGCGCCTAAACCAATGTTATGAGGGAAAATTATAGCACCTTTTAAATTTGCATGCCCATGCACAGCGTCAATTCCCCAAATAATAGGTATGGCTATTTCAACACCCTGGTTATCGATTGAAGCATTGTAGTATCTGTCAGCCATTTCAATCCATTTTTTTGTGTCAGCATATGGAAGAGGGCCCGGAGCAGAATTTCCTCCACTCAATACAGAGCCCAGTCGATATTCTTTTACTTCTTCAGGAGTTACAGAATCACTATCTGCCTGAATAACTTGTCCTACTTTTTGTTCTAAGGTTAGTTTGGGAAGTATTTCATCAATTTGAGCTTCAATAGAGGAGTCTAAGGGTAGTGGCTCTATAGCTGGCCATAAATTTTTCCCTTTTATTTCTTTTGATTGATTACAACCAAAAAAAATAATGGATATTAAAAACAACCCAAATTTAAAATACCGCAGTGATTTAATGTTTTGTTTTTTATGATTTTTAGTCTGGAACATAAGAAATTTTTAATGTTTGATGAAAATGCTAAAAGTATGGTTTAGACTTTACAAGTGTTTGCGCCAAAAAATCTATAAATAATACACATTCCTGAAAATGCATTGAACAATAAAATACCACCAATAATAGATTGTATAATTGCGAATGGATTATTTTGATAAATAAATGGAGCGGGTAATAAAAAAATAGACACAATTAATCTAACTAGCCTCTCAGCTTTGTTTTGGTTTGTGACTATAAACGTCATTTTAAAAAATTTAATTAATAAAATTCAAATATAATAAATCTTAGCACTTATTGAAGATGAATATGCCTTTGGCTTAAAAGAAAACACCACTGACTTGGAGTATTTGAATTAGATCCTAAATAATAAAACCATACAAAGGAAAATTTCTAGTTAATCAATCCCTACAAATCTTCAAATAATCAAATTAGAGAAAACATTTAGGGATCAATGTATGCAATTTCACATTGGTTGAAGTTTAGATTTTTCTCATTATTAAAATAATTAAAAAGTATAAAATATTGGGGGATGCAGTAATCTTTAAGTACTTAATTTTTTTTTAAACTTTATTTGATTATTAATTTAGTAATTATTTAAAATCGGATAATGAATCATAATTGCCTTTTTAACAAGAAATACCAGATAAGGTTAAATCGATATTTGTAAATGGCAAAAAATTAATAAAGTTTGAATTTTTGAAAATTTAAAAATATTTTCGAAAGAAGAAAAAAATAAAAATTGAATTTTAAAGAAGTTTTACAAATAATAGTAGCTGTTGGAGTAGCTGTAATCTTATTCATATATTTGAAAAAATAATCGTATTGTGCTTAGATACATAATTCTTATATCGTTTATTACTCATTTTTCACTCTCACAAGATAGTGGTCAGCTTAGGGATTCAATTATAAAATATAAACACATTAACCCAAGTCTTGCACTTGAATTTGGCTTAGAGTTTAATGATCTGATTTTAAACAGAAAACCTGATATTGAGATTCAACAAGTTTTAGGAGCTATGGGAGAAATTCTCAGTACCATGGGATTACATGCAACTGCACTGGATTATCTAAATCGATCAATAAAAATTTACGAAACCCTCCCACAAAAAGAAAGAAAATTCCCTGAAATAGGTCAACCTCCAGGGGTATTACTTGTTATTGGGAACATTTATTTTAGTAATAGAGAATACGATAAGGCAGATGAAATTTTTACACAAACTATAAGCCTGTATGAAAAAATATCAGATCAAGAAGCTAAATTTTTTGGTATTAATACAGCGAAATCAAATCGTGCATTAATTCAACAAATAAAAGGAAATTACAATGCAGCAGAAAAGATTTTTAGAGATGTTTATGAACGAAGAAAAGAATATGGTAAGGTTGAAGATATCTTATATTCTATGAATAATATCTTAACAGTTTTATTATTAAAAAATGAAACTCTAAGTGCTCAAGATATTTTAGTTTCTTCAGAGAATATTTACCAAGAAGAAATCCAATCAGGTAATAATAATCTCATTCTAAAAAGGAATATGGGCTATGAATATTTTTCTTTCGCCGCATTCATGCAGTCTAAAAAACAATTTAAAAAAGCTATTTTTTACCTTAATAAATCCAAAAAGTTTCTTAAAGATTTTCCCACCGACAATGTCCAAATCGGATCAAGGTTAGCTGAATGTTACCTTGGGCTAAATAAACTTGTAGAAGCTGAAAATATTGCAATAAAGAATCTTGAATTTAAAAATCTAATTGAAAAAGAAAAAAGATATAATTATAAGGTTCTTGAAAAGATATATAAACGAAAGGGTTTAAATTCTAAACTTTTAGACGTTAAAGATTCACTTATATTAATGACATCAGGATTAACATCAATAAAAACCTTAAAAACCTTAAATAACTTAGAAACTGAAATTCAATTGGCGAGTTCAGCAAGACTATTAAATGAAAGTAAAATTAAATACAACACATATTTATATATTTTAATTATTTGCTCTATCATTTTATTTTTTTCACTAGTGACTATAAGAATCAATTTTAATCTTCAAAAGGAAAAAGCAAGACACATGTCTGAAGAGCTGGATGAAAAAAATAGAGAACTTGTGAGTAAGGCTAATTTTATATTACAGAGAAACGAATACTTAAAAAAAATCAAGACAAAACTTGAATCATCTGATAGCTCAATTGATAGTTTACAATCAGCGTCATATGAGTTAAACTCTGTTATTAATTCAGAAAAAATATACAAGGATTTTGATAATATGTTTGTAAATGTTTACCCAGAATTTTATAAAAAACTCGGTGAAATCAATTCATTTACACCTACAGACTTAAGATTGGCATCCTTTTTAAAAATGAATCATACAAATAATGAAATTGCTATCATTACTGGTGTTTCCATGAGAACTATTGAAAGTCAACGTTACAGGCTTTCTAAAAAATTGAATTTAGAAAAGGATCAATCATTAAATTCATTTTTACTTTCAATCTAATACTTATTATAATTAATTAGTGGTTAAGTACTCAAATAATCTATTTTGTTACTTAATAAGTCATTTTTATTACTTCAATCTTACTGCATTCACCTTTTTCTACTACTTTAAAAATACTGCACTCCTATTTAATTACTTTAATAGTTAGCAATTTTGTTCCATATATTTTTTGTGCGTTTATGGAAATCAAAAAGTTTGAATTAAAATTTGCTAAAGTTTATCCTGACTTTACGAAGAGACTTGTGAAAGTTTCGAATGACTTATCTCCACAGGAGATTAAAGTATGCATGTTTGTCAAGATGAGTTTTTCTAACACTCAAATTCAAGAGTATCTAAAAATTTCAAAAAGCTCCTTAGCTAACTTAAGATCAAGTATAAGAAAAAAACTCAAGCTCAAAAGAAATGAAAGTCTTACTAATAAAATATTAGCTCTGTAAATGATCAAATTAGAGAAGTCATATTTTTTGATAAAAGCATTGTTAAATAAAACTGCAACTAATTCAGCTTACCAGAGGAAATGGTTTATGGAAGTTTCTGATAGTATTTGTTCCAAATTAATATCAAGTATAAGGCTTAAGAAAGGACATAGTCGAAATGTAACTTTAACGAATTTTATTTTATGCCTTTAATCAGAAATATATTTCATTGTAAATCAAAAAATAGGATTCTTTTTTGTCTACTATTTTTTATTATTTCAAGCTTTAGTCTGTCAGCACAAACCTCTCCTACAGTTATTTTAACTGATACCGATGATGATAATATATTAGCAGCATCAGACACAGTAACCATTACAGCTGCCTTCAGTAAGGCAATGATAGCTACACCTACTATTTCAATTACAGGGGCTGTAACCGATGTTGCAATGACTTTATCTTCTAATGAACATCGTAATTATAATCTTCTCAATAGGAGTGAAAAAAGTGGAAGTGGAAGTAACGATTCTTCTGATTTTAAATATGTTATACCTCGTATAGCCACAAATTATGATGGCAGCTATTATGCACGTAGGACCAACGGGAAAACTTATATCTATAAAAATAATTCTTTAGAAGAAGAAGGTGATTTGGATACCAATGATGTTGGTGATGATATTGAGTCATGGTATTATAGTCATATGAAGTTTAGCTCAAATGGACAAACTTTAGCCTACACTAGTGAAATTGACAGTAGGGGTGTGGGGAAAAAACTGTATTATTATGACAGAGATAGTAATGGCAATTGGACCAAAAATTCTCTACCAATGCCAAGTGGCACTAAAACGTCTCATTACTCATGTTTTGATATGTCGTCTGATGGGCTTACAATTGTAACCCAACGACATACTGATGCTGTGTATAATTATGAAATAGTTATATTTGAAAGAGGCTCAACAAATCAAACTTTTACAGAAAGTACTACCATTACTCCAACCTTATACGTAGGCTACCCTTGTCCTTCCAACGAGTGTGGCCAGAAATCTTCAAGTTCTAGAATATGGTATAATGAAAATAATGGTAGAATTATTACGAATAATAACAATGTAATAAAAAGTGGGACAGAATATGATGCATTAACACTTTATGAATTAATTGGTGGTACCTATTCCAATCAGGGATTTATTTGGACCGAGCAACCAGATGCCAACTGGGATTTAATGGACCGTTCCCCATCCCATTCAGGTAGAGCTGGAAATATTAATTTTAATAATGACTTAACTCTTTTTGTTGTCGGAAATAACAATTATGAACCAAGCGGCGAATCAGGTTCAAGAAGAGGAGCAGTAGGGATCTATTCGCTGTCAGACACAACATCACAAGTTACCAGATTACAAATGATTGTCGGAAGTGATGATAAAAAGGCTGGTGATGGTTTTGATTATTTTGGATATACTTTAGATGTATCTGATAATGGAAATGTTTTTGCAGTAAATGGTGGAAATTCATCAAAGCTTTATACATACACTAAAATCAATGGTTCATTTGTCCAACAATCTAAATTTGAATATCCTGAAAGTTATCTTGAACAATTTGAAGCATCTGGACCAAATGGCGCACTAAGAGAAGGAATGATTGCAAAAATAGCTCTTCAAGGTGATGGTGAGAGTGTAATTGTTGGGGGATATCCATCTAAATTCAATTATGGGGGTGGTAACGATGGTAAATTAAATGGTTATACTAGCAATGTATACACAAATATTTATTCATACAATTGGGATGTAGATAGCGGAACTACACCGCCTGATGGAGATTATTTTGCTACAGTTGCTGGAACAGCCTCCGCAACTTCAATTGCTTATTCAGGAACAGACAGCATCACCTTTACTTTAGATACCACAGCGCCTACGGTAACCTTAACTGATACCGATAGTGATAATTTTCTTAATGTTTCTCAAGTAGTAACTATAACCGCTGGTTTCTCTGAAGCCATGACCGCTACTCCTACAATATCTATTACAGGAATTGTTACTAATGTAATTATGACTCCTGTATCAGGTACGAATTCGTATACCTTTACTTGGGATACTTCTTCAGGTACCCTTTCTGATGGAACCTATTCTGCCACAGTAAGCGGTACAGATCTTATCGGAAATGCTTATGTATCAGGTACACAAAGCATCACCTTTACCTTAGATACTTCTGCCCCGACGGTAAATATCACAACCAGTGATTCGGATAATACGATTAAACCTGGAGATAATATAACAGTCACTGTCACCTTTAATGAGGCTATGGCCTCAGGCCCTAGAATAACCATTGGTTCTGCAGTTAGTAATGTAGCTCTTACTGCAACAAATAGTACCACATTTACTTACTCTTGGAGTACCTCTGGAGTCTCAGCAGGAAGTTACACGGTAACCGTTACGGGAACTGATCTGGCCGGAAATTCCTATGCAGGTTCTGATAAAATAACAATTAGACTAGATTCAACAGCACCGTCAGTAACACTAGCAAACTCTGACTCTGATAATCTAATAGCTGCTTCAGATACAGTAACCATCACGGCTACTTTTTCTGAGGCTCTTACAACAACACCCACCATCAGTATCTCAGGAGGGCTTCTT